>Ga0310697_10001807_pt1 | contig 23960 bp, 15 predicted proteins | sample 172DNAGHGlowgp2_FD_203883 | JGI IMG/M metagenome (GOLD analysis project Ga0310697, IMG submission 203883) | Sheep rumen microbial communities from Palmerston North, Manawatu-Wanganui, New Zealand - 1728 DNA GHGlow gp2 (v2) (version 2) | ecosystem: Host-associated > Mammals > Digestive system >...
CCAGGCTTTGGCTTGTCGTACTCCACATTACGCAGCAGTTCTGCCAGTTCGAAGTCGCGCCGCTTCACCTTGCCCCCGGTGCCGATGAACGTCCATTCGCAAAACGTGATGGGCTCTCCATCCTGCTGAAGCATGGTGAGGGCATCGCCACAAAGGATGTTTTTTCGGAGCAGAAAGCGGATGCATCGCTCCTGTTCGGCCGATGCTTCGTCAGACAGGTGCTGACGGTAAGTTTCAAGATATTGATTCAGCAAGCGGTTCCGGCAGATTTCAACATTATCGGGCAACAACTCCACGCCATACATGCTGCTGACGGCCTGTGCAGATGCCAGGTCGTATTCATAGCGATTCTTGGCGTGCTTCCTACGCACCGCCTCCATCTTCCTGCTCAGTATTTCTACGAGGAAGTTGCCATTGCCGCAGGCTGGTTCCAGAAATCGGGAGTCAATACGCTCCGTCTCTTCCTTCACCAAATCAAGCATCGCATTCACTTCCCGCTTGGCGGTATACACCTCGCCATGATCTGCCACACGTTGCTTTGATACTACCTGCTTCTCATTCTTATCGTCCGTTACTGTCATTTGGTCGGATTTTAGCGTGAAACGATAAAGTGCAGATACAAAGAAAGTGTACCACGTTCCAACTTATGCTTCACCCAAGGTATCCGACCAAAGAAACCTGTAACAGGAACATAAAGGAACGGGCACACCTTATCATTAAGGTGTATCCCGATTCCACGAAGCCCTGTTACAATTCTGGTCGGAATTTTAGGATGAGCCTCTATAGAATATAGATACAACTATCTATTCACCCACGAAAATCGCACCACCACCCTGCACTCAGGGACTAATACCTCATTGGTACTCGTCGTTTACGACGTGTCGGCAGTACTTGAGGGCAAAGATAGGTATTATTTCTGACAATTCCAAATGATTTGCAAAGAAAATGTGGAGAAGTCTCGGCAAGAGATAGAAAAAGCCCTCGCAATCAACTACTGAAAGCGAATGAGGGTCATTACAAGACCTGGGGCTACAGCTACCCCAAGGCGATTATTCATCGTGGCAACCTCTACGTCAGCTACTCTACCAACAAGGAAGATGTGGAGTGCACCATCATTCCCTTAACATCATTAAGGTAACAATCCTGTTACTGCAGCGTGACAGCCATAAGACCGATGACAACGTCGTTGGAGAGGGTGCGCAAGGTGAGCGACTTCAGCTTTTTCTGCGGATTCAGCGGCATACTCAGTATCTGGGCGGCACCGCCTGGAATCTCACGGCCGTAGACGCCACGGATGTTGAGGGCACGGCCCAGATCGCGGCTGACGAGGGGCTTGCCGTCGTCGGTGGCCTGACCGAGGCAGACGCGCAGGGGACGGCCCGTGACGACGGTCCAGAAGGCCTTGCCGTCGACATAGTAGTCCTGCTCGATGGGACACCAGTTGAAGGGGTTGTAGAGCTGGAGCGTGTCTGCCGAATTGTCAGTATAGGTGACGACGACGAGGCCGTTGTCAATGTGGCTCTGCATGTGGTTCGTGGAGCCGGCCATCAAGAGGTAGGCCGTCGAGGCTTCTCCCTTCAGAGGTATGACGACGCTGTCGGGGTAGTTGTCCCAGAGCGAGGTGTAGACGATGTTCTGCCCCTGGCGTGGCGTGCGGAAGGGGATGTCGGCAAGGGTGATTTGGTCCTTCACGACGAGCGAGCGGAAGACGGAGTCGTTGATATCGGCCGTCAGCTCAGGGTGACACCACTCGCCGATGCCCTGGACGGGAATCTGGAGCGTCGTGGTCTGCGGACGGGGCGACAGATACTGCTGCTTGAAGATGTCTGACACACGGGCGTTGAAGTAGCGGTCGATGGCCAGCGGACGCGACGGCTTCAACGGGTTGGTGTCGCCAAGGCCCAGATTACGACGGCGGCCGGGCACGGGATGGCCCGTTCGGAGCACGCGGCCGGGGTCTTGCAGCTCTATCACCTGATGCTCGTCGGCCGTGCCCTCGGTGTCGATGTAATGGCCGTCGCCCGTGTTCTGGCGGACAACGATCTTCAGCGGCTGTCGGAAGTGCTGGGTGATGTCGTAGCGCTCCACCTCACCCTTGCGCGTGTATACATAAGAGAGGTAGGGCGTGTGGATGGCCACGCTGTCCCACCCTGCCGGGAAGCCGGGGCGGATGATGCAACGGCCGTCGAGCGCCTGCGGAACGATGCCGAAGAGGCCCTGGATGAGGGCACGCGAGGCGATGCCGATGCAGTCGCCGAAGTCGCGGTAGCACTCGCCGCGGGCAGCGTCGTAGTAGCTGATCTGTCCGAAGTTGCCGGGACACTGGCCGTAGTACATCTGGTCCATGACGTTCGCCTTCAGCAGGTCGTAGCCCAGGAAGTCCTCACCTGCCTCGAAGTAGGCCAGCGCCATGTGCATCACCTCAGCGGCGGCCACGTTGTTGATACTCCACGAATAGGGCATCCAGTTCGACGTGGCGATGGTGCTGTACTTCGTGTCTTCGACGCGGATTTTGGGCAGATGACCGTTCGCCCAACGGACGGCCTTGAAAGCCTGAGTGGGTGAGCAGGCGCCGCAGTCGACGGGTGTGTAGATACTCCACACGGCCGGGCTCTCGTGCAGGCGCTTCAGCCCCATGGCGTCCTGATACTCGGCCCAGACGCCCTTCGTGGGCATCCACAGCCGCTCGTTCATAGCTTTGAGGATGGCCTCGGCCTCCTGGGCGTAGGGCTGGGGGTCTTCGCCTATCAGTTCGGCGATGCGTGCCGCCAGCTTGTTACCGCGGTAATTATAAGCAGATGAGTGGGTTACGGCTCCTCCGTTATAGTAAAGTGCGTCGCTGGCCCAGATGCAGCAGTAGGCGTCGTAGAGGTGGTCGCCGTCGGGGTCGTAGTTGCGCTTCTCCCACGCCAGATGGCGCGTGATGACGGGCCACATCTTGCGCATGTAGGCCGTATCGGCATCGTACTGGAAGTGCCACAGCAGCTCATCCATGTAGTTCAGGTTCATGTCGTAGTGGTGCATCTGGTCGTTGCGCTCAGGGTTGCGACAGATGTAGCCGTTGGAGTACATCTGCGTGCCCCACTTCTTTTCCGCCCGCGCCAGGTTCATCTTCGGGTCCTGCGAGGGATGCGGAATGGTGGGCTCCACGTTGGTCACCTGACTCTTGGCATAGGCGTCGAAATGGGAGCGCTGACGCTCACCCCACCCCAGCACGTCGCCCACGTAGGCAGCCCGCCAGCCCGCCAGCGGCATACGCCAGCCCACACAGCCGTGCAGCCACGTCTGTCCGTCCCAGTCGCCGTCGGCAGCAAAGGCCAGGGCGCCACCCAGGGCGTTGATATAGGGGTCGGGCGTCTCGAACTTGATACGCCCGGCAAGCTGTTCGTTGTGCATCACAGCCTTATTGAAGAGCGCACGCGCCTCATCGTGAGACACGTTGGCAATCTGGTTGATGTTATCGATGACGAAATAGGTCTTCTTACTCCTGCCTCCATCCTTTGACGGTTGTCTATTCGTAACCCTGTCAACGACCCAGTCGGACATCAAACCCCAAGGCTCAGCCGCCTCGAACACGCCGGGCTTGTCGGCTCCGATGTCGCCGTTGCGGTGCAGTTTAGGATTGGCGATGGCACAGAGACGCGCCTCAAACCTCACGCCTTGCTCCTCACCTTTCGCTCCTCCTATCTCGTACCTCGTATCCCGATTCCCGAAATGCCGGTCGTCAAACTGCCACACCGCTCCCTCACGGTCGGGCAGCGCCACCACCTGCAGCGCCAGCTCAGCCTCAGCGCCCCAACGATGGTCACGCAGGCTATAGATGCGCATACCATTAATATAAGTAGCCTTGCAGTAGTCCGTGGAGTCGAGGGCCACGCCGTTGACACGGAAGCGCAGGTTGCGATGGTGGTTCTTCTTGACGATGGCAAACACCGGACGGTCACTGGTCTCGATGCGGTAGTCAGTCCACCCGCCATAGAGTGCACGTGTGAAGCGGTTAGCACCGCTGCGGCCGCTGAGGAAGTCGTCGAGTGTGGACTCCGAGACAAAGGCGTCGCCCTCAGGGAAATACTGCTGGGTGCGCGCCACGCCCGTCTTGTCGAGGTTGTAGGATGTGGACTCGATGAAGTCGCCCACCTTCTGCTTCTGCTGCGCCATAGCGGACAACACGACCGTCAGCGCAAATGTTAGTAGGATTAGTTTTCGCATACGTCGGCAAAGATACGCAGATTTTCGCAAAACGCCAAGTGTTTGGGCATAAAAAAACGGGGCGTCATCACGACGTCCCGGTTTTTGAAAAAACAAACTACTTAAAAACTAATCTACTAAAACAAATCAAAAAAATATTTCTGTCGGTCGCTCTCGACCGTATTCGTCATGTTTACGTTTGCAAAATTATGAAGAATATTTATATCCTGCAATAGTAAAGCATAAATAATCATTGACATAAATCAAAAAACAAAAGAAAAGGAGACAAGCAGAAAAGCCTGTCTCCCCAGTTTGTCAAGTCAAGGTGTCAAAACTACACCTTTATTACATCATGCCGCCCATACCCGGTGCACCGCCCATGGGCATGGCAGGCTCCTTCTCGGGCTTGTCGACTATGAGGCACTCGGTGGTGAGGAACATGCCGGCTATAGAAGCAGCGTTCTCGAGAGCGACACGGGCAACCTTGGCAGGGTCGATCACACCAGCCTGGCGCATATCCTCGTAGACCTCGGTACGAGCGTTGTAGCCGTAGTCGCCCTTACCCTCGCGCACCTTCTGCACGACAACGGCACCCTCGCCACCGGCGTTGGTGACAATCTGGCGCAGCGGCTCCTCGATGGCACGGCAGATAATGTTGATACCCGTCTGCTCGTCGGCATTGTCGCCCTTGAGGTTCACCAGAGCCTCCTGAGCGCGGATATATGTCGTACCGCCACCGGCAACAACACCCTCCTCGATGGCTGCACGTGTAGCGCAGAGAGCGTCGTCGACACGGTCTTTCTTCTCCTTCATCTCCACCTCGCTGTTTGCACCGACGTAGAGCACTGCCACACCGCCGGCAAGTTTTGCCAGACGCTCCTGCAGCTTCTCTTTGTCGTAGCTGCTGGTGGTCACCTCGATCTCCTTCTTAATCTGTGCGATGCGGTCCTTAATGGCCTGTTTGTCGCCGGCACCATTGACGATGGTTGTGTTGTCCTTCGAGACTGTCACCTTGTCGCAGGTGCCCAGCATGTCGAGCGTTGCCTGCTCGAGCTTCAAGCCCTTCTCCTCGCTGATGACGACGCCACCGGTGAGCGTGGCGATATCCTCGAGCATAGCCTTACGACGGTCGCCGAAGCCAGGAGCCTTGACGGCACAGATCTTCAGACCGCCGCGCAGACGGTTGACGACGAGTGTGGTGAGAGCCTCGGAGTCTACATCCTCAGCGATGACCAGCAGGGGCCGACCGCTATCAGCGGCGGGCTGAAGTATGGGCAGGAAGTCCTTGATGTTAGAGATCTTCTTGTCGTAGATGAGGATATAGGGGTTCTCCATGACGCACTCCATCTTGTCGGAGTCGGTCATGAAGTATGCCGACAGGTAACCGCGGTCGAACTGCATACCCTCGACGACGCCGATGTGCGTGTCGCGGCTCTTCGACTCCTCGATGGTGATGACACCGTCCTTCGACACCTTGCGCATAGCCTCGGCAAGCAGCTCGCCAATCTCCTTGTCGTTGTTGGCAGAGACGGTAGCCACCTGCTCGATCTTGTCGTAGTTATCGCCCACCTGCTCGGCACTCTTGGCGATGAAGTCGGTGACGGCCTTCACAGCCTTATCGATACCGCGCTTCAGATCCATCGGGTTGGCACCGGCGGTGACGTTCTTCAGTCCCTCGGTGACGATAGCCTGCGTCAGGATGGTAGCCGTCGTCGTACCGTCACCGGCATCGTCGCCAGTCTTCGAGGCCACGCTCTTGACGAGCTGTGCGCCGGTGTTCTCGAATTTATCCTCCAGCTCTATCTCCTTGGCCACGGTGACGCCGTCCTTCGTTATCTGTGGAGCACCGAACTTCTTCTCGATGACCACGTTACGTCCCTTCGGGCCGAGGGTCACCTTTACTGCGTTAGCCAACTGGTCGACGCCCTGCTTCAGCAGGTCGCGAGCTTCAATATTGAATTTAATATCCTTTGCCATGGTTTGATTTTACTTTTTTCAATTTTACAATTTTTCTATTTCCTGCAGCAATTGTCCAATGGTGAAAAAGTCCAATTGTCAAATGAGGTTATTTCTCCATTACTGCCAGCACGTCGCTCTGACGCATCATGAGGTACTTCTCGCCCTCGAACTCCAGTTCCGTGCCGCTGTACTTGCCGTAGAGCACCTCGTCACCGGCCTTTAGTATCATGGCCTCATCCTTCGTGCCCTGCCCTACGGCCTTGATGGTGCCGTGGAGGGGTTTCTCCTTTGCTGTGTCTGGAATGATTATTCCACCGATTTTCTCTTCTGCCGGTGCGGGCAATACCAGCACGCGGTCTGCTAATGGTTTGATGTTCATAATTACTTTTTTATTTAATGTTTTAACGTTGTCTTAACGGCCTGCCACTCAGGTCATGGAGCGTTTTCAGAATTGCGATATGCGAAAACCGTGCCAAAACGTCGTAACTGACATTTTGGCACGGCACAGACTGACAGGAAGAATAAAAGGTGCGGTATTTAGCGAACCCTCTCTAAAAGGTCGGCCTCGACGATACGGAGCTCTACACGCCCTTTCTCACTGCGCACGCGGTCCAATTCGTTAGCCACTCCTCCGGCAAGTTCCTTCACCTGTCCGAACTTCGTGCTGTTCTGCACAGGTGCCACCATACGAATGGTGATGTCCTGTGCTGCGACGGGTTTGTCTATTGTCAGATGGACATAACCGAGGGTTGCTGGTGTCAGGCCCTCCCATACTTTCTTCTTTCCTGCCCACACCTCCAGTGGATAGCTCTTCTGCCGCCATCCTGTTAGTTTCAGCGTTACCTCGCTCACAGCAGCACGGCGTGCCAGATGGTAGGTCACCCACGCTTTATCCCTACTGCCGTCGCTCTTCCACTCCGTCAGCTCGTTGTCGTCGGTGCTGTTAGCGGCATCAGCGGCGTTGCTGCCAGCAGTGACGCTGGCAATGGCGATGCTCAGCAGGCTGTCGCGATAAGAGGGCGAGGCGGGCGTCTCGCCACGGGTAAGACGCGGTTTCAGTGAGAACTGCGGAAGGTAGTCTGCTACGTCTACGGTCTGCGTCTTAAGTGTTATATAGGCAGGGCGCATGCCCTCAGCATAAGCCGAGATATTGATGTCGCCAGCGCTGGCAGTGCTCTTGATGAGCACACGATTGACTCCACACTCTACGGGCAGGTCGCAGCTGCCTACGTAGTTGTCCGACGAGTTCTTCTCGTTTGCGGAATCGAGCAGTCCGGGGTCTGTCTTTTCGCCAGCGGTCAGGTAGTCCTTGTTGTTACGGGTTCCGATGCCGCCCACCCATTTCGCCTCGCCGTTGAACTCGAAGTGTATCAAGCGGTCGTCAAGCGGGCAGCGTCGGCCACGGCGGTCGAGCACCTCCACCTGGACGAGTGCCATGTCGGCACCATCGGCTTTGAAACCCTCAGGGTTCTCAATGGTGGTAAGCTTCAGCTGGTAAGGCTCGCCTACGGTCTCTATGGCATAGCGTGAGACCTCCTGCAGGTCAGCAGTATACGGCCTTAGGGACTTATTGGACTCATAAGGTCTATTGGCCTTATAAGCCACTGCTGTTAGTGTGCCGGGCTCGTATTTTACGCTATCCCAGGTGAAGAGCCACTGGAAAGAGCGTCGGCCCTTTCCCATCGACTTGCCGTTGACAAAGAGTTCCACCTCGTCGCCGGTACTTACCACATAGACGGGTTTCACAGTACCAGGCTTATAGTTCCAGTGTCCTACGATGTGAGTACGCTCCTTTTCGGGCGACACCCATCCATCCCACATCACCTGGTGTGCATAAAAAGCATCCTTAGGTATGCGCATGGCATCGACGACACCGCTGGTGCGGTAGTTCGACTCGCCACGGTGGTGAGTGTTAGTGTCGCTGAACACTATCTTCACGCCTCCGCTGCTGACGCGACGGCCTGTGCCGGGACGTTCTAACCAGTACTCATGCCAGCGCTCCACCATCTGCGTGGCAAAGACATCCATGTTGTGGTTGTAGTCGGCGGCAGGTGCGTTACGGTAGAGTGGACCGTCGCCCTCCTTGTGGTAGGGATACGAATACTCGTCCCAGTATTTGCGCAGTCCCTCGTCGCGGCAGTACTCCATGGCCCACATGGGCTTGGTGGCACTTTTGTTGATGTAGAGCATCTCGCCGCCGTACTCCGCCTCGGGACGGTCGAGCATCTCGCGGCAGCCGATGGCACGTCCGCCGTTGGGGTCGTACAGGTCGCGAATCTGCTTCATCTCCTCCATGTGTTCCTTCGAGATGCGGTAGTTGCCACACTCATAGAATACTATCGAGGGGTTATTCCTATTATATATTATTGCATCGCGCATAAGCTGAGTGCGCTGCTGCCATCGTGGCCCGTCTACATCCTTCTCGGCATCGCCGGCGGGCATGGCCTGGATGAGTCCCACACGGTCACACGACTCAATGTCCTGCTTCCATGGGCATACGTGCATCCAACGTACGAGGTTGCCACCCGACTGCACCAGAAGGTCGTTGCTATAGTCGCTGAGCCATGCGGGGACGCTGAGTCCCGTGCCCGGCCACTCGTTCGAGGTGCGCTGCGCATAGCCATGTACCATCAGCACGCGGTCGTTCAGGTAGAACATGCCGTTCTTGAACTCCGTCTTGCGGAATCCGGTGCGGGTGATGACCCTGTCGGAACTTGCGTCAAGGCTCATGGGCTTAGGAGCACTCTCGCCCTCGGCCAGGAAGGTGTGCACGGTGTAGAGATAGCCATAGCCCCAGGACCAGAAGTGCAGTCCCTCGACCTGTCGCTGTATGCTGACGGTGCGCATCTCGCCCGGCTGCAGGGTGACAGCCTCGCCAGCGATGATGGCCGCGACATAATTGTCGGCATTGACGACACGTGCAAAGAGGCGGAAGGTGCGGGCCTTGCTGTCCTCGTTTTTCACCTGGCTCTCCACATGCACCATAGCCTTGCGGCCTGGGACATCGATGTCGGTGGCATAGACATAGGTTCCCGTGGTGCCGAGGTTGCTGTACAGCGGTAGCGTCTGATAGAGCTTGTCCGTCACATGCAGGAACACGTTCTTCGGCAGTCCGCCGTAGTTGGCGTTGAAGTTCTTGTCGTTCCACTGGTAGCGGCTGTTCAGCGTTCGGTCGCGGTACTGCCACGAGTTATCGCAGCGTACAGCCAGCACGTTCTCACCATCTTTAATAAAAGGTGTGAGGTCGAAGCCGAAGGCCATGACACCATTGTCGCAGAATCCCACCTTCTGACCGTTTAGCCAAATGTCTGCGCCTTGACGTGCCCCTTCGAACTCCACAAACACTTTACCTTGCAGCTGTTCCTGGTTGAGGATGAAGTCCTTACGATACCAGCAAACAGTATCTGTAAGGTCAACGATATCTTTCTTGAACGCCTCGTCTCCATTGAAGGCGTAAGGCAGCGTGACACACAGCCACGCACTATCGTCGAAGCCAGGAGCCTCAGCACCCGCGATGTCGCCGACGGCGAGTCGCCAGCCTGCATTGAAATTGAGTTTTACCCTGTCGACGGCCGCCACTGCCGTGGCAACAGTCATTAGAATCACGAGAAGGATGTTTTTCTTCATTGTCTTAGTAGCTTATTTCTGTTTTTATCGCAAAAGTAGTCCCACCGCCCGGTTTACGACCTGCAAAATCGTACGAATGTCAGGACTTTCGTACGATGTGGCCGCCTGACGTCATGACAGTAACGTAAGAATGAGGCTATCGAATGTCGACGTTCACAGCCTTACATCCTTGTATGAGCGTAGCGTCGAAGGCATCCTTCTCGTCGTCGACGCTAATGTTCTCGAAAGAGAAGTCGCGCAGCCTGTACTTCTCTGACAGTCCGACATCGAAGAAGTTCTTCGACTGCATCCTGATATTGCGGATGGTAATGTTGTTACACTCCGAGAGCGGCATGTCGGCGCGATCCTCTGGTTTGAAGAACTGCGTCCAGGGACGTACCACGAGGAACGAGCCGCACAGTCCGGTGATGTCCTCGACGGTGACGTACTCATAGTGCTGCGGCGTATCGGGACGCATCTTCAGCCATAGCACACGCGTTGCCGACTTCACGTGAATGCGTCGCAGGATAATGTTGCGGTCGTGGAGCGATTCTGAGCCCAGCGTCAGGCATCCGTGAACTTTCCCATAGGTGCAGTCCTCGATAATGACGTTCGAGCATGGCCCGTTTGTGGAGTCTTTGTCAGCCCATGTTCCCTTGCCTCCTTTGAGCACCACGGCATCGTCGTTTACGTGCATATAGCAACCATGGATGAGGACGTTGCGACATACATCGAGGTCGATGGCATCAGTGCTGGGGCCGCCGCGCTTGGGGTCTACAGGCGTCACCTTCTCCGTAGGTGCGTAGATAAAGCATCCGAGGTAACGCACGTTCTCGCAGTGGTAGAGGTGATTAGTCCAGAATGGCGAGTTGATAATCTTAACGTCCTGGACGGTGACATTCTTCGAGTTAGAGATGTAGACGTTGCGCGGGCGCAGGGCCTCGAGGTTCGTACAGCTTGGATTGTACTTGCGGCGTATCCAGAACTCCTCCCAGTACGGCTGTCCGTTGCCGTTGATCGTGCCGGGGCCAGAGATAGTGAATCCGTCCACGCCATCGGCATTCACCAAGGCAGCGAAGTAGTTCAGCGTCTGTCCCTCCATGCGCGTCTTCACCACAGGGAAGTGCTTTATGCGTGTTGAGCCCTGCAGCTCGCCGCCTTCCTCTATCTTCAGATGAGTGCCAGGCTTGAAGAAGAGAGCTCCGCTGACGAACGTTCCCCGCGGAATAACCACCACCCCTCCGCCGTCGGCGGCAGCGCGGTCGATGACGGCCTGCAGTGCAGCGGTCTGCACCTCGGTGGAGTATCCGTCGACACCGTAGTCAGTCACCACGTACCGGCGTAGTGCCGAGATGTCGACACGCGAGGTGTCGCGGAACCACTCTGCCACGGGCGTTCCGTCTGGCCACAGGTCCTGTTTCACTGTTTTCTTCTTTCCAGTGGCGACAGAGCACAGCAGTGCCATTGCCACACAGGTGATAAGTTTTGTCTTCATGCCATTATTTGTTTTATGATTAGTTCTACGGGGCAAAAGTAATAAAAAAATCGGAAAAAACTGTCACCATTCGGAAAAAAGTATTATCTTTGCACACAGTTATATAACTTTTTCCTTAACATGAAAGATTTTTTTAAGTACACCTTTGCCACCATGTGTGGCATTATCCTGCTGAGTGCCGTCTCAGGCATTCTGTTTTTGATAACCCTCGTCGGCATTGCTGCATCAAGCAGCCAGACGACGACAGTGAAGGACAACTCGGTGTTCGTGCTGAAGCTGAACGGCACCATAGAGGAGCGCGTCGAAGACAACAGTCCGCTGAGCTTCCTTTTAGGCGAGGCCGACATGGAAGAGATGGGTCTTGACGACATTCTGGCGAGTATTAGCAAGGCCAAGTCAGAGGAGAAGATAAAAGGTATATACATCGAGGGCGGCCTGTCGTCGTTCGACTCCCCCGCCACCGCGCAGCAGATACGCGACGCGCTGAAGGACTTCCGCAAGAGCGGCAAATGGGTTGTGTCCTACGCCGACCAGTACATGCAGGCAAGCTACTACGTGGCCTCTGTTGCCGACAAGGTGTTTGTCAGTGAGACGGGCATGATAGACTTCAAGGGTCTTGGCGGCAAGTCAGAGTACCTGAAGGGGCTCTACGACAAGTTGGGCGTGAAGTACCAGGTGGCAAAGGTAGGAAAGTACAAGAGCTATGTCGAGCGCAACACCCTCACGGGCATGAGCGACTACGACCGTGAGCAGCGTCAGGCCTACATCGACGGCATCTGGAAATACTGGCTCAAGGACATCGCCGAGAGCCGTAAGGTAAAGGCCGACGTTCTCGACCAGCTTGCCAGCGACAGCATCATGGCCCTTGCTGCCGCCAAGGACTATGTCACGTCGAAACTCGCCGACAAGACCATGTACCCCGACGAGGTGAAGAAAGAGATCAAGTCGCTGCTGAAGATTGGCGATGACGACGAGATCAACCAGCTGACGCTCAGCGACATGAAAAGCCTACCAAAGAAAGATAAGGAGAAAGGTGACAAGATAGCAGTCTACTACGCTTACGGCAGCATCGTCGACACCGAGACGACAGGACTCTTCTCCACCGATCACAACATCGTTGGCAAGAGCACCGTCGAGGACCTTAACAAGCTGGCTCAGGACGACGACGTGAAGGCCGTGGTGCTGCGCGTCAACAGCGGCGGCGGCAGTGCTGCCGCCTCGCAGCAGATCTGGCACGCCATCAAGCAGCTCAAGTCCAAGAAGCCCGTCGTGGTCTCCATGGGCGGTGCCGCTGCCTCTGGCGGCTACATGATCAGTGCAGCAGCCAACTACATCTTCGCCGAGCCGACCACCATCACCGGCTCGATAGGCATCTTTGGACTCATACCTAACTTCAGCGAGCTGGTGACCGACAAGCTCGGCATCACCTTCGACGGTGTGAAGACCAACAAGTACACCGACTACGAGGACAACCTCGTACTGGCTAAAGAGAACTCCGACGAGATGCGTTATATGCAGAGCTACGTCGACCGCGGCTACATCACCTTCCTCGACATCGTCGCCGAGGGCCGCAAGATGAAGCGTGCCGAGGTAGACTCCATAGCCCAGGGCCGTGTGTGGCTGGCCTCAGACGCTGTTAAGATCAAGCTCGTCGACAAGCTCGGCTCTCTCGAAGACGCCGTAAAGAAGGCTGCCGAACTGGCAAAGAGCGAGGAGTACTACAGCGTCAGCTATCCCGAGCCTGAAGGCTTCTTCGAGCAGCTGATGAAGAAGGACAAGAAAGGCTCGTACCTCGACGAGCAGCTGCGGCAGTCGCTTGGCGAGCTGTACCGTCCGCTCATGGAACTTCGCCGCGACATGGACGGCGGCCGTCTGCAGGCCAAGTTTCCTTATGCCCTCGAGGTGAGATAGTTTTTTGGGAAGTTATGGAGGGCGACTTCATAAAGATCAACGAATGGCTGACACCTCTGAGCTGGCTCTACGGCATAGGTGTCCGCATCCGCAATCTCATGTTCGACATGGGGTTGCGGAAGAGCCATTCGTTCAAGACTCCTGTCATCTGCGTTGGTAATATCACCGTCGGCGGCACTGGCAAGACGCCACATGTGGAGTACCTGATACGGCTGCTGCAGGACCAGGCCGACGTGGCGGTGCTGAGCCGCGGCTACAAGCGCAAGAGCAAGGGGTTCCTCATTGCCGACGACTCGACGGCGATGCGCGACATCGGCGACGAGCCATATCAGATGAAACTTAAGTTCCCGAACGCCACCATTGCCGTCGACAACCGTCGCGTGCACGGCATACTGCAGCTTACAGGCGGCGACGACAAGTCAGGCATTGCCGATGTCATACTCCTCGACGACGCCTTCCAGCACCGTCAGGTGAAGGCGGGCATCAACATACTACTCGTCGACTACCACCGTCTCATCGTCTATGACCGCCTGCTGCCTGCCGGTCGGCTGCGCGAGCCGCTGACGGCAAAGAACCGCGCTGACATCGTCATCGTGACAAAATGCCCCAATGAGCTCAAGCCCATGGAGTACCGCGTCATCACCAAGACTATGAACCTCTTTCCCTACCAGCAGCTTTACTTCTCTACGTTGGAGTACGAGAGTCCCAAGCCTGTCTTCAAGGAATGTCAGAAGCTGGGCAACGATTCTTCCGCCGTTCTTATGGGCTGCAACGTGCTGCTGCTCACTGGCATCGCCTCGCCACGCCAGCTCATCGACGACCTCCGTCCGCAGGTGAAGAGTCTCACGCCGCTGACCTTTAGCGACCACCACGACTTCAGCCGCCGCGACATACGCGCCATCAACTCCGCCTTCGACAGTATGCCCTCGCCGAAGTGCATCATCACCACAGAGAAAGATGCTGCGCGACTCACCGCTGCAGAAGGTCTCTCTGACGACGTCCGTCACCATCTCTACAGTCTTCCCGTGCGCATCAGCTTCCTGCAAGACCAGCAGGAGATGTTCGACCGTAACATCGTGGAGTACGTGCAGAAGAACTCGCGCCGCCTGCTGTCGATGCTCAAGGAAAAAGACAAGAAGGAGAAGTCGCATCGGAAGGCGCATGCTGCCAATGGCGCAAGCCGGCATACCATCAGCTTTAAGTAGATAAAGAAGTTAAAGTAGTCAAAATAGTTAAAGTAGATAAAGAAAACAAAGAAGTTATAGGAAATGGAAATAGCAAAGATCGGAGAGTTCGGACTCATCGACCGTCTAACGAAAGACATAAAACCCCGCAATGCGTCGACGCTCTACGGTGTTGGCGACGACTGTGCCGTACTCACCTATCCCGACAGCGAGGTGCTCGTCACCACCGACCTGCTGATGGAAGGAGTGCACTTCGACCTCACATATATAGACCTCAAGCACCTGGGTTACAAGTCGGCGATGGTTAACATCAGCGACATCTTCGCCATGAACGGCACGCCACGCCAGATAACCGTCTCACTGGCACTGTCGAAGCGCTTCAGTGTGGAAGATGTCGAGCTGCTGTACGAGGGCATCCGCTTAGCCTGCGAGAAGTGGGATGTCGACATAGTCGGCGGCGACACCACGTCGAGCTTCACCGGCCTGGCAATATCTATCACGTGCATAGGCGAGGCACGCCGCGACGAGATTGTCTACCGCAACGGCGCGCGCAACACCGACCTTATATGTGTCAGCGGCGACCTCGGCGCTGCCTATATGGGACTACAGCTGCTGGAGCGCGAGAAGAGCGTCTACTACAGCCAAGTGAGCGACCTCCAGCAGCAGATTTCCGAGGCGAAAGCCGCCAACGACACTGCGAAAGTCGCTGCACTCAGCGCACAGCTCTCGGCCGTGGCTACGCCTGACTTCAGCGGCAAGGAGTACCTGCTGCAGCGTCAGCTACAGACCGAAGCTCGCGGTGACATCGTACGCCGTCTGCGCGAGTCTGGCATCAGACCTACGGCAATGATGGACGTCAGCGACGGTCTCTCGAGCGAGTTATTACACATCTGCCGCCAGTCGGCGGTCGGCTGCCGTATCTTCGAGAAACAGCTACCCATAGACTACCAGACGGCAGTCATGGCCGAGGAGATGAACATGAATGTCACCACCTGCGCCCTGAACGGCGGCGAGGACTACGAGCTGGTATTCACCGTGCCCATCGGTGACTTAGAGAAGATAGAGTCCATGGACGACGTTCACCTCATCGGACACATCACTGAGGAAAATTTCGGCCATGTGCTTGTAACCCGTGATAATCAGGAGTTTGAGCTGAAGGCTCAGGGCTGGGTACACATGAAAGAATAACTTTTTTTGAAAATAATCAGGAAAAAGTTTGGTGGAACCGTTTTTTCTTCGTACCTTTGCACTCGCAAACGAAAGGAATGCAGTGACACAATGGTGCCTTAGCTCAGTTGGTAGAGCATCGGACTGAAAATCCGTGTGTCCCCGGTTCGATTCCTGGAGGTACCACTCCTCCTTTCATTATGAACCCTGTGAAGTCTTCGGACGGAGCAGGGTTTTTTGTTGGTCTCAGTGCCATGAGTGCCGAGATGGGGGCAATAGAGACGACAGATTATTCGAACGAGAGTTTCGCGAGTCTTTGCCTGAGCTGTTCTGCCTCGGAGCATCGTATGCTGAGACATATCTTACATGTATTGTCGTACGACTGGCTGACGATGCGCGGGTTCATCTCCTTCACGACACGCATGACATCGTTCATCATGGGATAGGCGAAGGTATATGTTACAATCTCCTCAACCTGGCGGACGACGGTCTGTGCATGGTTGAGGGCATCGGCAGCCGCCTCACGATAGGCCACTATCAGCCCTCCGGTTCCGAGGTTCACTCCGCCGTAGTAACGTACTACGACGACGAGCACATCGGTAAGCTCTCGGGAGTTTATCTGTCCGAGAATGGGTTTTCCGGCCGTGGACGACGGTTCCCCGTCATCCACGGCACGGAATTCAGTACGCCCAGGTCCGATCATATAGGCATAACACACGTGTCGCGCGTCGTAGTACTTTTTTCGGTATGCAGCTACGAGAGCCCTGACCTGTTCTACGTTCTCGGCATGGTGTGCGAAGGCCAGGAACTTACTGCGTTTCTCAGTGTAGTATCCTTCGCCTACAGAGGCAATAGTATTGAACTCGTCAGACAAGCTTTCGAAAGTTTCGTTTAACTAAGCTTATGAATCACAAGTCCGGAGCGCAGTTTCGGCTCGAACCACGTTGCCTTCGGCGGCATGATCTTTCCGCTGTCAGCAATGTCCATAATCTGTTTCATAGAGACGGGATAGAGAGCCAGAGCGGCGCGCATCTCGCCAGAGTCCACACGTCGTTTCAGCTCGCCGAGACCGCGCAGTCCGCCGACAAAGTCTATTCGCTTCGATGAGCGCAGGTCGCCGATGTTGAGTATCTCATCGAGTATTAGGCGGCTTGAGATGTCGACGTCGAGGACACCGATGGGGTCGCTGTCGTCGTAAGTGCCTTGCTTGGCCTTGAGCGAGTACCAGTGCTGGTCGAGGTAAAGCGAGAACTCGTGTGCTGCTGCTGGTTTATATATGTCTGTGCCCTTGTCCTCGACGGTGAAGTTCTGCCGTAGTTTCTCGAGGAACTCCTCCGAGGATAGCCCATTGAGATCTTTCACTACGCGGTTGTAGTCGAGTATGGTGAGCTGCGACGCCTGGAAGCAGACGGCCATGAAGTAGTTGTACTCCTCGTCTCCCCTGTGGTTGGGGTTCTGCTGCTGCCGTTCCTGTCCGACGAGAGCTGCGGCGGCCGAGCGGTGGTGTCCGTCGGCGATGTAGAGCGACGGCATTTTCTGGAATTCAGCGGTGACGGTATCGATGTCAGACTGGTCGCTGATGATCCAGAACTGGTGGCGGAAGCCGTCGACTGGGGCAATGAAGTCGTACTCGGGCTCACCGGCGGCATAACGCATGATGAGAGCGTTGAGAACGTCGTTGTCGGGATAGGCGAAGAAGACGGGCTCGATGTTGGCATTGTTCACGCGTACGTGCTTCATGCGGTCTTCCTCTTTGTCACGGCGTGTCAGCTCGTGCTTCTTGATGCTGCCTTTCTGATAGTCGTCGGTATGTGCGCAGACGACAAGGCCGTACTGCGTCTTTCCCTGCATAGTCTGTGCGTAGATGTAATAGTGCTCCTCGGTGTCCTGTACGAGCCAGCCGCGGTCCTGGAACTTCTGGAAGTTCTCTGCTGCACGCTCATAGACACGCGGGTCGTACTCAGAGGTACCGACAGGGAAGTCGATCTCGGGTTTGATTATATGGTAGAGGCTTTTCTCGTTGTCGCCTGCCTCGGCACGTGCCTCTTCACTGTCGAGCACGTCATATGGACGGCTCTCTACCTGCTCCACGAGCTGGCGTGGTGGGCGTATTCCTTTGAACGGTTTGATTCGCATGATGTAATATGTTTTTACGACTTTACGATTGTAATTTCTTTCACTTAGAGATTATTCTTAATCTTCTGTATCATCTCCTGATACTCGTCATCGGTGAGGTACACCTTCCCCGGGTTCATCTGGAAAGTGCCTCCGTAGTCTGGTCCGTCGACATATTTCGGAGCCAAGTGAAAGTGCAGGTGTGACAGTTTGTCACTATATGCCCCGTAGTTGATTTTCTCAGGGTTGAAGGCCCGCTGCATGGCTCGTGTGACGCGTGCCACATCGGCCATGAACGCGTTGCGCTCCTCATCGGATAATTCGTTGAGGTCGTTGACGTGTCCGTTGTATGCTACGAGACAACGGCCGTAATAAGTCTGTTCCTTGAACAGGAAGGCTCGTGACACTGATAGTGGAGCAATCTCTATCATGAGGTCTTTGAGCGTCTGGTTATTAGTGCAGTAAAGGCACTGTTTTGGGTCACTGTACATAATTGTATCTTTTTATTATTGGTTAGGAATTATCAGCGATGAGTCACCGTAGCTGAGGAAGCGGAAGTCGTGTTCCAGGGCATAATCATAGATGCGGCGCCAGTCGCCCTTGACAAAGGCGCTGACAAGCAGCAGCAGCGTTGACTGCGGCTGGTGGAAGTTGGTTATGAGCATACGTACTATCTTGTAGTCGTAGCCCGGCGCAATTATTATCTGTGTTGACGAGTGCAGCACGTTGAGCCCTTTACGGTCCATCCATTGCAAGAGTGCTTTTATAGCCGCTGTGGGGGCTATGGCAGCTGACAGGGTGGGATCGGCACCTGACAGAGAAACGTCGGGCACGGAGGCTGTCATGGTGTCGTCATAAGGTTCCCATTGAGAGACGTGCAGTTCGTCCTCGGTCAGTTCCGGATGCCGCAGGACTTTCTGTCCCATGTAGTAAAGGCTCTCGAGGGTGCGTACACTTGTCGTGCCTACGGCGATGGCGCGGCAGTTGTGGCGGAGCAGTTTCTCGAGCGTTCGCCGTTGTACGGCTATATACTCAGTGTGCATCTCGTGTCCGCTTATCTCACTGCTCTTCACGGGTTTGAATGTTCCTGCACCGACGTGCAGCGTCACCTCCTCGCGGTCAATGCCACGTGCGTCGACAGCCTGGAGCACTGCTGGTGTAAAGTGCAGGCCAGCCGTCGGAGCGGCCACACTGCCCTTAATCTTAGAATAGACCGTCTGATAGGTTGTCTTGTCACTCTCGGTGGTGGCACGGTTCAGGTATGGCGGTATTGGCAGCTCGCCCATGACATCGATGAGCTCCGCAAAACTCAGTCCCCCACTCCACTCGAAGTCCACCCACTGGCTTGTGCCGTGAGGTCCGCGTCGGGTGGCCTTGACGGTACACTGGCGTCTGCCCACGGTGACCTCTCGCACGAGTGTACCCTCCTTCCACTTCTTCAGGTTACCGACAAGACAGAGCCACGAGCACCTGTCTGTCTGCTGGAACATCTGCTCATAGTCGGCCGGTGCTGCCGGTTCAAGCAGGAAAACCTCTATCTGTGCTCCCTGCTGGTCGGCATTCTGAGACGTCTTGCGGAAATGCAGTCGCGCCTGTATCACCTTTGTGTTGTTGAACACCATGAGAGCCCCCTCAGGCAGGTGTGCCGGCAGGTTATAGAACACGTCCTGGCATATCTCGCCACGGTCGTAGACCAACAGTTTCGAATGGTCGCGCTCTGCCATTGGGAACTTTGCTATGCGCTCGTCGGGCAGTTCGTAGTTGTAATCGCTTATATGTATGTGTTTCGTATCCATCAGTAGTCTTCAGTTAAATCGAGCCTATGCAACGCATGCCCTTAGTATGGCGTAGACGTAAGTGAACATCAGTACAGTGACGACTGCATCGATGTCGGTAACGGCATATCCCGTGACGGTGTATTTCGACGAGATGAACCTGGCGTTTGCCGTAGCGTGACGTGTGAAACGCCAATAGAGCCAGTAGACGAACAAGCCGACTATGATGCCCCAGACGAGTCCGACCAAGATGTCGCCGGGGAAATGTACGCCGAGGTATAGTCGTGTCCAGCAGTTGAGCAGCGACCATGAGACGAGGAAGAACGTCATCAGCCGTGAACGTACCAGCATGCTGAAGAACACCGCGATGCTGAACGTGTTGCAGGCATGAGCCGAGAAGAATCCGAAGCGTCCTCCCCGGTATCCGTCGACGACATCGACCATTGCCCCTATCTGTTCGTCATGTGTCGGGCGCCACCGTGCCACGAGCGGCTTGACGATGGTGTCGTCGACGGTGCCTGCCAGCAGCACGCAGAGGGCAGCACAGCCAATGATCAGAAGGATGCGGCGTGCTGTGTCGTTGTTGCGCAGCACGGTGAAGAACAGTGCCACGTAGAGCGGTATCCATGTCAGCGCATTGGTCAGTATCAATACCAGTCTGTCGAGCAGCAGCGACTGGCTGCCGTTGACCTGGAGCAACAGCTGACGGTCGAAGTTCACTAACGTCTCAATATCCATAGGCTTTAGATTTTCTCTATCTTCGATGACTCCACCCAGCCTTCCTTGCCGTCGGCAACACGTATCTGTTTCCACTGCTGCATCTGGTCGTCGACGATGTCGACACGTGTTCCCTCATGCAGTATGAAGAGGTCGGTACCGCCGGCAGCCGGGGTACTCTTTATGGTGACGGCAGAACTGACGACGATGGCTCCCTTGCTGGCTGTGAGTTCCCGTTTCTGCATATATGCAAAGATGTTGGCAATGACAAAGAGCAGCAGCAGAGCACCTCCGCCGAAGAATCCCACCTTACGCAGCCAGACAGCATTGGCGAACAGGTAGACCAGTGCCAGCACCACTGCCAGGGCAAGTGCCACGAGAGCCAGCCGTGCCCATGCGTCGACACTCATGATGTTGACCAGTGCTCGCGACCACGTAACGAAGAAGAACTCCGTCTCAGGGGTAATCTTGTCGATGGTCTTCGAGCGTGCCATCTGCAGGTTGTGGCGTATGTCCTTGTCGCCCGGCGAGAGCATCAGTGCCCGTTCGTAGTTCAGTACTGCGCGCGTGATGTCGTCAGCGCGGTAATATGCATTACCGAGGTTGTAGTACAGGTCAGCGCTGACGCCGTCCTTGAGGATAGCCTCGTAGGCAGCGGCAGCCTCCTGGAATCGTCCTGCAGCGTAGGCGCTGTCGGCCTCGGCCTTCGTGGCAGCGGCAGCGGCAGAGAGTGGTACCAGGCCAAAGACAGCCACAAAGAGTACTGTCAGCACAAAACCATTGAGAGGTGCGCTGCCCCCCTTCGCTGTCTTCTTGCCTCTGACGGACTTCTTCATGCCGTCTTCTATCTTCTCTATTGCCGTCATAGCCTTGTTATAGACTTTGTTCATGTTTCCCTTGGGGTCGCCAGGAGCATAGCGTTCGAACTCACACTCGTCGATGGCACCGATGAAGTCGCCGACGACCGTCTCGTCGACGCCACGTGCGGTCAGACGCTCTGCGATGTTCTCGCGCGAGAGGAGCTCGACGGGAATGTTCAGCTTGTCGCCGACATAGCCCCACAGGGCTCTCAACGTCTCGTCGTAGAAGGCTCCCTGCTGTCCGCCGCTCATCAGCTTGGCAGCCTTTCTCAGCCGCTTGGCAGCGATTTTGTTGGCACGTCCTGCACGCTGTTTGACGATGTCGGCATTGTCGATGGCACGTTGCCGGAAGACGATGAATAGTGTGACGAAGGCTACGAGCAACATCCCGAGCAGTGTCCAATAGGTACGGCTGCCGAAGAAGTAGCGTCCCACGGGATGCTGTTCCGTGTCGCCGGTCCTGATGTAGCGGATGTCCTGGTTAAGCAGTTCCACATCCTCCTGTGCGCTGTATACTGCTGTCGATGACGAGCCGGAGCCCTTTGCCACGTCGAGAGTGAAGGCCTGTGTCTTCACCGTGCGGTATGCCTTGGCCTGAGTGTCGTAATATGAGAACGACACCGGCGGTATCTCGAACTTACCCTGATGGCGTGGAACGGCCAGGAACTCGTAGATCATGGAGCCCTCGACGCCATTTACCGTCAGCTTCGACTTGTCGGTGACCTTGGCATCGTATCGGTCGAAGTCTTTCGGAAACTCCACCTCCGGCTGCTTGATAAGCTTCAAGTTGCCCGTTCCGCTGACGACGACTCTCAGTGTGACAGGGTCGTTGGCCTTCAACTCGGTCTTGTTGAGCGTAGCCGAGATATTGAACTTTCCCACGCCGCCGGAGAATCCGGCAGGTCTCTGCGGCAGCGGGTCGACCTCTATCTCGACACTCGGGGCCTGTATCTGCTTCTTCACCTCGACATATCCAGATCCTCCGTTGAAGAACGCCTCGAAGGGGTCTATGTTCCTGTTGCGCTGTACCACGATGCCGTTGAACGTTATGCCGGGCACCTTCAGCTTACCAGTAATCTGTGGGAACATCACGTACTGGCTCCAAGTGACAGTACGGTACGGGCGTCCGTTGACGGTCTCTATCTTGAAGCTCTTCTGCTGCGGCAGTGGCACCTCCTGGGTGTGGAAGCCGTCCAGCTCAGGCATCTTTCCCTCGAGCTGCGTTAGGTCCACCAGTGTGTAGACCTTATAGGTGAGCAACACCGGCTCCTGTTCATACACACGCCGCTTGTTGGCACTCACCTTGATGAAGAGGTCGCTGCCCGAGATTGTTGTGCCTGCATCGCGCAACGGCTCGCCCGCCGACTGTCGTGAGCTGCCGCCCTGCTGTCCTCCGCCCTGAGGCTGCGAGCTGACGGTTATCTTCAGTGGCTGCGAACTGATAGTCTTTCCGCCGGCATTGATGTGCGCCGGCGGTATAGTGAATGTGCCGTTCTTTGTGCCTACGAGAATGTAGGTGAAGGTTATAGACGACGACTGCGTAGTATGTCCGTTGATAATCTGTATGCTGGACTGTCGCGAGGTGCTCGGTCCCATCAGCACCTCGAAGACATCGGGAAACTCCGAGCCCCGAAAAGAGCTGACGTTGTCCTGAGTGTTCACGGTGTACGTCAGCCGGAACTGTTCGCCCTGTACGACATGCGTGGGACCGTTGGCCGTCAGCGTCTGTGCCATGGCCGGGCCTACGGACAGCGAACAGTGGATGGCCAAAAGTGCTACAAGCAGCATCCACCTCCTGTCTTTCTTATTACTGTATCTGTTCATTTCCTTATCGTTCTTTTCTCTCCTTCTCATCGTTCTCTTCCCCCCCTTCTCAACGTTCTCTTCTCTCCCCGAGCCACAGATGGCTACCAGTTCTTCTGCAGCGTACGGCGCTTAGGCTGCTGCATGGCCTTCTTCATGCGGTCCTGGGTCTGTTTCTCCTGCTGCATGGCGGCGTTAAGGAGCTGCTCGGCATTGTCCTTGCTCATCTTGGGAGACTCCTGCTGCTGTTTCTGCTGCTCCTGCTGGTCCTGTTTCTGCTGTTGTTGTTGTTTCTGTTGTTGCTGTTGTTGTTGTTGTTGTTGTTGCTGGTCCTGTTGCTGCTTCTTCTGCTGGAACTTGCACAACTGCAGGTTATAGCGTGTCTCGTCGTCATGAGGGTTCAGCCTCAGCGACTGCTTGTAGGCTTCGATGGCATCGCCATACATCTGATGCTGCTGACAGATGACCCCCATATTGTGGTATGACTTCGACTTACGCAGAGGGTTCGTTTCTATCTTCGCAGCCTTCTCAAACTCCACGACAGCAGCCGAGTCCTTGCGCTGTGCCATGAGCGAATTACCAAGGTTATAGATGGCCTGCGGGTTGCGGTCGTTCTTCTCCAGAGCCTTGCGGTAGCTCACCTCTGCACCGGCATAGTCGCCAGCCCGGAACTGCTTGTTGCCCCGGCTTACCAGCTGTCGGTCCGAGCCCTGAGCATTGGCAAAGGCTGCCGATGCGATGAATAATGTCATCAACACACTCCGATTCATATACTTACTCATCCTTTTTTTACATTTCTTTTGAACAGGCTGACATTCCTGAACAGAGGATTCTTACTCTCCATGATGCATACCTCGGCAATAAGTAGCAGCAGGGCCAGGATGGCAAAAGCGACGAACTGCTCGTCGAACTCGCTGTAGACGGTGCTGTCGATCTCTTTCTTCGACAGTTTGTCGAGCTCGGCGTCAAGCTGGTCCTGTGCGCGGCTGTTGTTCTCGACATGTATGAAGGCTCCGCCACCGGCCTGTGCCACCTCGCGGCACATCTGCTCGTTGAGTGCTGTCATTACCGTGTTGCCGGTATTGTCCTTCATATAGTCGCCCGTACCGGGTACAGGTATGGGGGCACCCTGAGTGGAGCCCACGCCGAGTACGTAGACACGCATTCCTGCATCCTTGGC
>Ga0310697_10001809_pt1 | contig 23930 bp, 16 predicted proteins | sample 172DNAGHGlowgp2_FD_203883 | JGI IMG/M metagenome (GOLD analysis project Ga0310697, IMG submission 203883) | Sheep rumen microbial communities from Palmerston North, Manawatu-Wanganui, New Zealand - 1728 DNA GHGlow gp2 (v2) (version 2) | ecosystem: Host-associated > Mammals > Digestive system >...
CCCGTAAGATGCCATAAAAGATAGATGACAAGCGAAGTCAAGGTAAGCAGCGTCCCCCAGAGAATGAAGTACTTTGCGCTGTTGCTTAGGATATCCTTCCTGCTTTTATTGAAGGATTCGGTGATGAGCCGAAGGCTCTCCTGAGCCGTCATTTCTTTGTTCTGTTCCATTGTATCAACCATTTAACTTGTTTTCGCGGCCCGGCGAAGCTGCGCAGTCTTCCCGAGCCACGGTGCAAATATAAACAAGTTTATGATATAAACCAAATTTGTCGCATTTTTTTTCACCGGCATCCGAATACCCTCTGTTTGGCCCGCCTGCAAGGACGAATCCGCAAGTTTCGCAAAATTGTTTCAGGTTCCGTGAAACTTTTTGCGGTATCCTTCCGTATATAAAATTGCGTGTGTCAATACGGAACGTATGAAACTTTCACAATTCGACTTCGAACTCCCGCAGGAGAAGATCGCCACGGAGCTGATGCCCGTCGTCGACGGACACGTCCAGTGGCGCGACGAATGCAAACTGATGGTCCTCCACAAGGACACCGGCGAGATCGACCACCGGCAGTTCAAGGACATCATCGACTATTTCGGCAAGGGTGACCGGTTCGTCCTCAACGACACCAAGGTCTTCCCGGCCAAGCTTTCCGGCAAGAAGGAGAAGACGGGCGCCGACATCATGGTGTTCCTGCTGCGCGAACTCAACAAGGAGCAGCGCCTCTGGGACGTGATCGTGGATCCCGCCCGCAAGATCCGGATCGGCAACAAACTGTATTTCGGAGAGGACGAGAGCATGGTGGCCGAGGTGATCGACAACACGACCTCCCGCGGCCGCACGCTGCGCTTCCTCTATGACGGACCGTACGAGGAGTTCAAGGCCGCGCTCTTCGCGCTGGGCCAGACCCCGGTGCCGGAGTGGGTCAAGCAGACCCCGACGCCCAAGGACGCCGAGGAGTTCCAGACCATCTTCGCCAAGTACGAGGGAGCCGTGTCCGCCCCGGCGGCCGGCCTCCATTTCAGCCGCGAGCTGCTCAACCGGATGATCCTCCACGACATCGAGAAGACCTTCATCACCGTGCACATGGGCATCGGCCACTTCCGCACGGTGGACGTCGAGGACCTCTCCAAGCACCGCATGGACGGCGAACGCATCATCATCAGCGAGCAGGCGGCCGCCGAGATCAACCGCACCAAGCGCAGCGGCCACAAGATCTGCGCCGTGGGCGTGACCGTGATCCGGGCCCTGGAGACCTACGTGACCACGGACCACGAGGTGCGTGCCAACGACACCTGGACCAACAAGTTCATCTTCCCGCCCTACGAGTTCTCCGTGCCGGACGCCATCGTGTCCAACTTCCACCTTCCGAAGTCCACGATGCTGATGTGCGTGGCGGCCTTCGGCGGCTACGACAAGGTGATGAACGCCTACCGCACCGCCCTGGAGAACGACTATCGTTTCGGTCCCTACGGCGACGCGCTGCTGATTGTCTAGGAATCCGCACAGATATGCAGGAAATCCGGTTGACGCGCTCAGCCGGATTTTTTATTTTTGTCCCGTGACACGTAAACGCTATGAGAAATGGACAATGATTCTGCATCCCTGGTGAGCGCGATCGCGCTCAATGCCATCTTCGGCAACGAACCCAAGTTCTCCCACAACCTGATCGACGCCCTCGGATCGGCCGAGGCCGTGTTCGCCCTGTCCGCGCAGGAGCGCCTGGAGCTGTTCGGCCCCTACCACAGCCGGGCGGAGCGCATCGGGCCGCAGGCCCTCGAGGCCGCCCGGGCCGAGTACGGGCGGCTCTCCGCGCAGGGCTGCCAGTTCCTGAGCATCTTCGACGAGGGCTATCCGGAGGCCCTCCGGGAATGCCCCGACGCGCCGCTGCTGCTCTACGTGCGCAGCGCCACGCCCGCCGCGGAGCTGTTCGGCGGGCGTCCCGCCGTGGCCGTCGTCGGCACGCGGGACCAGAGCCTGTACGGCCGCGAGGCCTGCCAGCGGATCGTGCGGGCGCTCGGCGAAGCGCCGGCCCGCCCGCTGGTGGTCAGCGGCCTGGCCCTGGGGGTGGACATCACCGCCCACGCCGCCGCGCTGGACTGCGGACTGCCGACCGTCGGCGTGAGCCCGGTCGGCATCGAGGACGTCTATCCGCGGCGCCATACGGCCTTCGTGGAGCGGATGGTCGCCACGCCCGGCTGCGCGCTGGTCACGGACTACCCGCCCGGCACGTACCCGGCGGCCTTCAATTTCCTGCGGCGCAACCGCATCATCGCCGGCCTGGCGGGCGCCACCATCCTGGTCGAGTCGCGCGCCCGGGGCGGCGGAATGATCACGGCCCGGCTGGCCGCCGGCTACGGCCGGGACGTCTACGCCGTGCCGGGCCGCATCGACGATCCGCGCTCGCAGGGCTGCAACCAGTTGCTGCGCGAGCAGGTCGCGGCGCCGGTGACCGACCCCGCCGCGCTGCCTGCGGCGCTCGGGCTGGGGCGCCTGCGGCGGCGCCGCACGGCCGACCTGGCCGAGGCGGTGCGCCGGCGCTTCGCCCAGACCCTGCCGCCGGCCGAGGTGGAGCGGCTCGTGACGGTCGCCTCGCTGGTCCGCGCCCGGCGCGGCATCCTGTTCGACGAGATCTGCCGGGAGACGGCACTCGGCTATGCCGAGGTGACGCGCGCCGCGGGGCTGCTGGAGGAAGAGGGATTCATCTGCGTGGATCTGCTCCAAAGATGCTCCATTAATACAAAAAATGTGTAAATTTGTAAGAATGGAATTCATCGACACGCATACCCACACCTACGACGAGGCGTTTGCCGGGTGCGAGGACGAGGTGGTCGCACGCGCCCTCGCCGCCGGCGTCAGCGTGCAGCTGCAGGCGGACGTGGATTCCCGCGAGCGGGAGCGGATGTTCGCCCTGTGCGCACGCCATCCGGGCGTGCTGCGGCCGATGCTCGGGCTCTACCCGGGGTCCGTGGACAAGGACTGGCGCCGGGAGGTCGACGCCCTGGAAGCCTGGCGCGGACGCGGGATCGTGGCCGTGGGCGAGATCGGGCTCGACTACCATTACGGCGCCGACTTCAAGGAGGAGCAGAAAGAAGCCTTCCGCGTGCAGCTGGAGCTGGCGGCGGCCTGGGGCCTGCCGGTCAACATCCACCTGCGCGAAGCCACGGAGGACTTCTTCGCGATCATCGGCGCGTGCCGCCACCTCGGGCTGCGGGGCAACCTCCACGCCTTCAGCGGCAGCGCGGAGATGTTCGACCGCCTGCGCAGGCTCGGCGGAGACTGGTACGTGGGGATCGGCGGCGTGCTGACCTTCAAGAAATCCTCCCTTGCCGAGACCGTCAAGCGCATCCCGCTGGACCGCATCCTGCTGGAGACCGACGCCCCCTACCTCACCCCCGTGCCGCACCGGGGCGAGCGCAACGAGAGCGCCTACATCCCCCTGGTCGCCGATTTCCTCGCGCGGCAGAAAGGCGTGAGCGTGGAGGAAGTCGCGGCCGTGACCACTGACAACGCACGAAGACTGTTTGCATTATGAAACTGAGTTTCAACCTGTTCCCCGACCGGGGCGTCCGCAATGCCGTCCTACTGGTCTACACCGGCGGCACCATCGGCATGAAGGAAGACCCCGCCGACGGCACCCTCAAGCCGTTCGACTTCAGCGGCATCCTCGAGGAGGTGCCGGAGCTGCGCAAGTTCGCGATGAAGATCGACTCCTATACCTTCAACCCGCTGATCGACTCCTCGGACGTCGAGCCCTCGCTCTGGGTGTCGCTCGCCCGCCTGATCCAGGAGCGCTACGACGACTACGACGGCTTCGTGGTCCTGCACGGCACGGACACGATGGCCTATAGCGCCTCCGCCCTCAGCTTCATGCTGGAGAACCTGGGCAAGCCCGTCGTCTTCACGGGCAGCCAGCTGCCGATCGGCCGCCCGCGCACCGACGGCAAGGAGAACCTCATCTCCGCCGTGGAGATCGCCACGGCCAAGGACTCCCACAAGCACCCGATGGTGCCCGAGGTCTGCATCTGCTTCAACGCGCAACTGCTCCGCGGCAACCGCAGCGTCAAGGTCAACGCCACGGGCTTCGACGCCTTCAAGTCCCCGAACTATCCGCCCCTCGCGACCGCCGGCATCAACATCAAGTACAACAACAGCTTCATCCACTACGGCTACGACCGGCGCAGGGGCGTCTCCATCCACACGGACCTGGACACCCGCGTGTCCGTGCTCAAGCTCCACCCCGGCATCACGGAGCAGGCCGTGCGCGACATCCTGCTCGGCGACGGCTCGCGCGCTGTCATCCTGGAGACCTACGGGGCGGGCAACGCCCCCTGCCGCCCCTGGTTCCTCTCGCTCGTGCGCGAGGCGGCCTCGCGCGGCAAGATCCTGCTCAACGTCACGCAGTGCCTGAGCGGCGACGTGGACATGGATATCTACGCCACGGGGCGCGCCCTCAAGGACGCAGGCGTGATCTGCGGCCACGACATCACCACCGAGAGCGCACTCGGCAAACTCTTCTACCTGATGGGCGAACACGCCGACAACGGGAAAGTCAAGACCTTGCTGGAACGCAACCTCAAGGGCGAAATCTCAAAATAATTATTGATAAATGGAATTTTTTTACTAAATTGCACCGCTTTTAGATGAATAACGCGCATAGAATATATCACAACTAATACATTATTAAATTCATTATGAAAAAGTTTTTCAGGTTTTTGGCAGTTGCAGGCGCTATGGCCTTCTCTGCAAACGCATTCGCCCAGGAGATGAATGCAGCTGACCTCCTCAGCGGCAGCGAGCAGCCCCTCAACCAGGCTCTCAAGCAGAAATTCATCGAAGGTGGTCCTGCGTTCATGTCCTTGATCATCATCTGCTTGATCATCGGTCTCGCCCTCGCTATTGAGCGCATCCTCTATCTCTCCTTCTCCAAGATCAACACCAAGAAGCTCGTGGAGAAAGTCGAGGCTGCCCTCCAGGAAGGTGGCATTGAGAAAGCCAAGGAAGTCTGCCGCAACACCCGCGGTCCTGTCGCCAGCATCTTCTATCAGGGTCTGCTGCGCTACGACCAGGGCCTCGACGTGGTCGAGAAGACGATCGTTTCCTACGGTTCCGTCCAGCAGAGCCAGCTTGAGAGCGGCCTTTCCTGGATTTCCCTGTTCATCGCGATCGCCCCGTCCCTCGGATTCCTTGGTACGGTTATCGGTATGATCAACGCCTTCGACGCCATCCAGGCTGCGGGTGATATCTCCCCGAACGTTGTTGCCGGTGGTATGAAGGTCGCTCTTATCACGACGGTCGGCGGTCTTATCGTCGCCATGATCCTCCAGGTCTTCTACAACTACATCCTCGCCAAGATCGAGTCCATCACCATCGACATGGAGGACTCCTCCATCAGCCTGATCGACGTGCTGACCAAATACGGCCAGAAGAAATAATTAACCCCCGGTTTAAAAAACTGAATAATGAAACTCAACAAGATATTCAAATGGGGTATGGTGGTGCTGATCCTTATCAGTATCGCGATCCTGGTATGGGGATTCGTCTCCGGCTTTGAAACTTCTACCCACGAAGTCCTGCCGCCGACGAACGCCCTTCTCACCTGGGCTGCGATCATGATCGGCATCGCTCTCTTCTGCTGGATAGTTGTCGGGCTCTTCATCAGCATCAAGAACGACCCGAAATCCCTCGTCAAGATGGGTATCGTGCTCGTCGGTATCGCTGCTTTGTGCCTGGTCTCCTATCTCCTCGCGAAGGGCAACCCTGTCCCGGGCTATACGGGCAAACCCGTTTCCGCCGGCATGCTCAAACTTACTGATACCATCCTGATCCTCACGGCCATCGCCGGTGTCGGCGCCATCTGCGCCATCATCGTCGGTGAAATCCGTCTGGCTATCGCTAACAAGAAGTAATCATGGCAAAGAAAACACCAGCAATCAATTCGAGTTCTACGGCCGATATCGCTTTCCTGTTGTTGTGCTACTTCCTCATGACCACAACGATGGGTTCGCACTTCGGATTGTCCCGTCGTCTCCCCCCGATGCCTGATCCCAATCAGAAGGTCGAGGACCAGAAGGTCAATCGCCGCAACATCATCGTGGTGAAGATCAACTCTGCCGATAGGATTCTTGCCGGTACCGATGCCATAGATGTCTCTCAGCTCAAAGACAAGATCAAAGAGTTCTTAAGCAACCCCACCAACGACCCGAACCTTCCCGAGAAGGAGGTGAAGGAGATCGAAGGATACAGCAAGGGCACCTATCCCGTCTCCAAGGGCGTGATCTCCCTGCAGAACGACCGCGGTACGAGCTACCAGGCTTATATCGCCGTGCAGAACGAACTCGTCAAGGCAGTCAACGAACTGCGTGACGAATTCTCCATGCGCGAGTTCGGCAAGGTCTACACCGCGCTCGATGAGGACCAGCAGAAGATCGTCCGCGACTGCATCCCGCAGAACATTTCCGAGGCGGAGCCTAAGGACGTCGGTAAAAGAAGATAATAGGAGATAAGATTATGTCAAGATTCAAGAAAGGCGGCAAGAAAGAAATGCCGGCGATCACATCGAGTTCGCTCTCTGATATCGTTTTCATGCTCCTGTTCTTCTTCATGGTCACCACGCAGATGCGTGACACCGAGCAGAAGGTCAAGGTCACCACGCCGGAGGCCTCCGAGGTTGTCAAACTGGAGCGCAAGGACCTCAACTCTTACATCAACATCGGTTCCCCGACCCTCGCCTACCAGGCACAGTACGGTACCGATGCCCGTATCCAGTTGAACGACGCCTTCCGCACCACGGACGACATCCGCGACTTCGTCGCTGCCGAGCGTGACGCCCTGAGCGAGGCTGACCGCCAGCTCATGACCGTGTCCATCCGGGCTGATCAAGATGTCAGAATGGGTATCGTGACAGATGTTAAGCAGGAGCTCAGACGTTGCTCCGCACTTAAGATCATGTACTCCGCAAGAAAGCCTGCAAAATAACTCATTGCAGTAATGAATACGAGCAGCCCCCTTCAACGAGGGCTGCTTTTTAAAATCTATCAATCTCAAAATGAAGGAAATACTTCGAACCAAGGTGAAGGACCTGCTCAAAATGGAAGCAGGCCGGGAAGTCCTGGCCAAAGGTTGGGTCAGGACGAAGAGAGGGAATAAGGAAATCGCATTCATCGCACTCAACGACGGATCGACCATCAAGAACCTGCAGATCGTCGTTGACAAGAATGCGGACACGGAGCCGGTGCTCGCACAGATCAGCACGGGCGCGTGTATCGGCGTACGCGGCAATCTTGTCGCTTCCGTGGGCAGCGGCCAGGCCGTCGAAGTCCACGCCGAGGAGATCACCGTCTACGGCACCTGCGACCCCGTTCGCTACCCGCTGCAGAAGAAGGACACCTCCTTCGAGTACCTGCGTACCGTCGCGCACCTGCGTCCCCGTACCAACACCTTCGGCGCCATCTACCGCCTGCGCAGCCAGATGGCCTTCGCCATCCACGAGTATTTCCACAGCAAGGGATTCGTGTATGTCCACACCCCGCTGATCACGGCGTCGGATGCGGAAGGTGCCGGCCAGATGTTCCAGGTCACGACGCTCGACCTCGAGAACGTGCCCAGGGACAAGAAGGGCCGCATCGACTACGGCAAGGACTTCTTCGGCAAGCAGACCAGCCTGACGGTCAGCGGACAGCTGGAGGGCGAGCTCGGCGCCACGGCGCTGGGCGAGATCTATACCTTCGGCCCGACGTTCCGCGCCGAGAACTCCAACACGCCCCGCCACCTCGCCGAGTTCTGGATGGTCGAGCCGGAGATGGCCTTCTACGACATCACGGACAACATGGACCTCGCCGAGGACTTCATCAAGCACCTCGTTTCCTACGCCCTGGAGCACTGCATGGACGACATCCAGTTCCTTAACGACCGTTATGATCCGGAACTGATCGACCGCCTGCGCAGCGTGATCGGGACGGAGTTCGTCCGCCTCGAGTACACCGAGGGCATCCGGATCCTCGAAGAGGCCGTCCGGAACGGCGTCCAATTCGAGTACCCGGTCGCCTGGGGCATCGACCTACAGAGCGAGCACGAGCGCTACCTCGTGGAGAAGCATTTCGGCAAGCCGGTCATCCTCACGGGTTATCCCAAGGATATCAAGGCCTTCTACATGAAGCAGAACGAGGACGGCAAGACCGTCCGCGCGATGGACGTGCTCTTCCCGAAGATCGGCGAGATCATCGGCGGATCCGAGCGCGAGGCCGACCTCGGCAAGCTCGAGAAGCGCATCGACGAGCTGCACATGAGCCGCAGGAACCTCGAGTGGTACATCGATACCCGTCGCTTCGGCAGCTGCCCGCACAGCGGCTTCGGCCTGGGCTTCGAGCGGCTGCTCCTCTTCATCACCGGCATGTCCAACATCCGGGATGTCATCCCGTTCCCGAGAACGCCTAAAAACGCCGAATTTTAATGTTAGTCATAGGAATAGCCGGTGGCTCCGGATCGGGCAAGACCACCGTCGTCAAGGCCATCACCGAGCAGCTCAACGCGAAGCGCGTGGTGGTGATCCCGCAGGATTCCTACTACAAGGATTCCAGCGACCTCTCCGACGAGGAGAAGCGCGCCCACAATTTCGATCACCCCGATGCGATCGACTGGGACCTGCTCTGCGAGCAGCTGCGCGACCTCAAGCACGGCAAGACCATCCAGCAGCCCGTGTATTCCTATATCTCCTGCTCACGCTCCAAGACGGAGACCGTGACCGTGGAGCCGGCCGACGTCATCATCATCGAGGGCATCCTGATCTTCACCTGCAAGCGCTTGCGCGACCAGATGGACATCAAGATCTTCGTCGATGCCGACGATGACGACCGCCTGATGCGCGTGATGGCGCGCGACATCACCGAGCGCGGCAAGGACGTGCACTGGGTGATCGAGCGCTATTCGCGTACCGTCAAGCCGATGTACCTCCAGTTCATCGAGCCGAGCAAGCGTTACGCCGACATCATCATTCCGCAGGGAGGACACAACAAGGTGGCCGTGGACATCATCACGGCTACGGTCGAGAAGTCCCTCGCCAAAATCCATTAAGCCCCGTGCGCCGGCTCTCCAGCGAAGACAAGGCAGGCATCTACACCACCGTGATCGTCCATCTCGCGGTGGTGATTGTCTGCCTGCTGGCGGGGCTGGATTATTCCCTCAAGCAGGAAAACAGCTTCGTGCTGGATTTCTCCAAGTACGAGGAGATGGAGCGCCTCCAGGAGGAGGTAGAGCGGCTTCAGAAGGAGGCCGAATTCAAGGAGAGCATCAGCCGGAAGCTTCAGGAGGACCTGTCTTCTTCGCCGGTGCGCGGCGTGGCCGTGGACCGCGGGGCGTTGAAGGACGACCGCGGTACGGATGCCGAGCAATTGTACAAGGATGCCGCCAGGCTCCAGCAGGAGCTTGCGAGCGGTTATGAGGTGAAGCAGGACGACGTGGCGGATCCGGGGCCCGTGGTGCCCGAGCAGAAAGCCGAGAAGAAGGACGCGCCGGTCTATAGCGGTCCTTCCGTCATCTCCTACTATCTGGAGGGCCGCAAGGCCAGCAAACTGCCGATTCCGGCCTATCGTTGCATGGGGGCCGGGCAGGTGACGGTCCTGATTACCGTCAATCCTTCCGGTGCCGTCATCGGCGCCAAAGTCGACGAGTCCGTCTCTTCGAAGGACGGCTGCCTGAGGGCCTTCGCGATCCGCGCCGCCCGGCTCTCCAAATTCTCCGCCAAGGCGGATGCTCCGGCCAAGCAGTCCGGCAATATCGTCTACGAATTCATCGCACAGTAATTATCCCGTTTGCCGCCCAGAGGGGGCATGCTTAGATTCCCGTTTGCCGTTCGGGAGGGCCTGGCTCGGCTTCATTCCTCATTTCCCGTTTGCCGTTCGGGAGGGCCTGGCTCGGCTTCCATCCTCGCTTCCCGCTGCGCGGGAACCGGATCCGTTGCCAACGGATCCTGCTGCGGCTGAGCCTTCGCCAGCCCCTTCCCGAACGGCTGCACGATCAGAAGACAGATTGCACTGTGCCTGGCTCTTGGGAATAACTGCCAGGGGCAAAACCGCGCCTCATCGCCCCTGGCAGAGAGGAAATCGAGTCGCCAGGGGCGGAGACAGGTCTGTGCGCCCCTGGGAAGGCCAACAGACTTATCGCCCGCAAAGGTGGGAAACAAAGATGCCGTGTTGACGATCTCTGTTGGGGGTAGGTGTTTCCCACAAGACGGATTTCGGCCCGTGGGAAACACGGATGTACCGCAGGGCTCTTTCGTTGAGCGTCACTGTTTCCCTATCACGCCATCCACGACCTTATTTTGTGTCCGGAAGTGGCTGTGGAGCGAAGCGACCGGGGGAGCCCGAGGAGAAAGCTCCTCGAACATAGCGGAAGCGCCGTCTCCCTTTTTCGTGTCCAGAAGTGGCTGTGGAGCGAAGCGACAAGAGGAGGTCTGGAAGAAACTTCCTCCAGTCATAGCGGTAGCGATATCTCCCTTTTTCGTGCCCGGATTTGGTCGTCGGAGCGAAGCGACCGGGGGAGCCCGAGGGGAACTCCCCTCGGACATAGCGGCAGCGATATCTCCCTTTTTCGTGCCCACTTATGGGCACGAAAAAGGGAGAGGCTCCTGGCGCCTCTCCCGAAAAACCAATTATTAACCGTTAGTATCCAGGATATCGTTTAAGGTTAGGACTGCTTGTTTTGTTCAATGCAAAGGTAGTGACACAAGGGGAAACTGCCGTCGAAAATGGTACTGATTCGGTGTAATATCGTCCGAAATCCCAAAAAATAGTGTATTTTTGTACGGAAAATAGTAAACCATGCGGTTATTCCGGATTATACTGCCGTTTCTGCTGATCGCCACCCTGCAGGCATCCGCCCAGGCGCCCCACACCTTCTCGCGTTACGGACGCGAGAACGGATTCACGGGCACGACGGTCGAGGACATGGCCCAGGACAGCCACGGGCAGCTGTGGCTGGCCACCTGGGGCGGCCTCTACAGCTTCGACGGCCGCACGTTCCAGAACTACAGGACGAACGACCCGGGCGACCGGGACAACCCGCGCAGCAACCGCTTCGTGGACGTGGACATCGCCGACGGGGACGAGATCCGCGGGGTGTCCTATGACAACCGCCTGTACCGCCTGGACCCGGACACGCGCGTGCTCGTCCCCGTGGACAGCCGCGGACACGCCATCCAGGAGATTTTCCGCCCCACGGCAGAGGATTGCTTCTACCTGACGCCCGAGAACGAAGTGCTCGACGCCGCCTTCTCCCACTACTGCAGCGTCAGCCGGACCGCCACCGTCCATACGGTCCTGCGCGACTCCGACGGCGGCATCTGGATCCTGACCGACCAGGGCATCTACCGCAGCGGCGCGCAGACGGTCGAAGTCCCGACGTTCTGCGCCGAACTGGTGGACAGCGCGCTCTATATCGGATCGTCCGCGGGCGAGGTGCTCCGCTACCAGGACCAGCTGCTCACTTCCCTCCCCACACCGCTCGAAGCCGACATCACCTTCCTCGGGAAGGTCCCGGGCAAACCCGAACTCCTCATCGGCACCGACACGAAGGGCATCCTGATCCACAATCTCGACGACGGGTCCCACAGGCAGCTTCCTCCGGTCAGCACCTCGGACGAGGAGAACGGCTTCACCTGCCGGACGGACCTGCTGGGCAACCTCTGGATCTATTCCTCGCTCGGCAGCCTGTACTGGTACGACCCCGAGAACTACCAGCTGGTCCCCTTCCTCAACAAGAACATGCAGCAAGGCTGGAACTCCGAGACCGGCATCACCTCCTTCCTGGCCGACAAGCAGGGCAACCTCTGGATCGGCTCCACCTGGGGCGGTCTCGAGCGCGTGACCTTCCAGGAAGACAACTTCAAGTTCATGTCCATCGACGGGACCGGGCGGATCACGCCCGAAAACAGCGTCCGCGCCCTGGCCCAGGAGCGCTCTGGCTGGATCCTCGCCGCCACGCGCGACGGCCGGCTGCACGCCTACGACGAAATGCTGCGCGAGCGGGCGGACTGGTTCACCCGCTCCCCCGGTTACGCCATCACCATCGCCCACGACGGCAAGATCTGGGTCGGAACCAAGGGCGCCGGGCTGATCGAGATCCCGAACCAGGCGGGAGAGGTCTCCCAGGCCGCGACGCGCCAGGTCCATTACCCGAAGGACGAACTTTTCTACGGCCCCAACAGCAACAACATCTACTCGCTGCTCGAAGACGGATCGCAGCGCCTCTGGATCGGCACCTTCGACGAGGGGCTCGCCTACGTCGACCTCAGCCTGCAGGACCGGCTGTTCATCAGCAAGAAGAACCGCCTGAGCTTCCCCACCGCCCAGCGCAACAGGATCCGTTGCCTGGCCCTCGGGCCGGACGGCCGCCTCTACGCCGGCGGCCAGATCGGCCTGTTCGTCTGCGAACAGCCCGCCGGCGAGCCGGAAGACATGCATTTCGAGCGATTCTCCCAGATCCTCGACTACGACATACAGCACATCCTGTTCACGCGCGAAGGCGGCCTCTACGTCTCGTCGTTCGGCGCGGGACTGCTCCTGCTCGACAGCGGGAACCCCGACAGCGGATTCAAGTCCTACACCACCAACGACGGCCTGCTGTCCGACTACGTCCTGTCCACCATCGAGGACGATGCCGGCAACCTCTGGATCACGACCCAGGGCGGCCTCAACCGCCTCAACCCCCAGACCGGCAGCCTGATCGGCTTCCCGTACGACCGGATCGGACATCCGATGCGGTTCAACGAAGGGCAGCCCCTCCGCGCCCAGAACGGCGACCTCTATTTCAACACCACGGGCGGCATCCTCTATTTCGACCCGAAGGAGATCTCCAACAGCGACTTCGTCCCCGACATGGTCATCCAGGCGTTCTACGTATCCGGCATCCGCCACCGAATCGCGAAGGGCGAGCCCGTGCGCATCTCACCCACGGACGGCATCCGCGCGCAGTTCGCCGCCGTGGACCTCACCGCGCCCGAGCAGGTGCTCTATTCCTACAGGCTGGACGGCCGCGACAAGGAGTGGATCCACCTGGGCCATCAGGCCACGGTCAGCATCCCGCCCCTGAAACCCGGCAAGTACACCCTGCGCATCCGCTCCACCAACGGCAACGGACTCGAAGTGGACAATGAGCGCGCCGTCGTCATCCAGGTTCGCAATACCTTCCTGCACTCCGGATGGGCCGCCCTGCTGTTCGTGCTGGCCGCGGCGGCCGTCATGTTCCTGCTGACTCGTACGAAGAAGAACGGGAACGGGGCCGGCGAAGATCCGCTGACCCGGGGACTCCACGGCGACGACCTGCGCTTCGTCGAGGACTTCCGCGCCTTCCTGGAGTCCCGGCTCGACGACGGCTCGCTGGAGGTCCCGCAGATGTGCGAGGCGATGAACGTCAGCCGCTCCGTGCTCTTCGAGAAATGCCGCACCCTGCTGGAGACGACGCCGGCCATCTTCCTGCGCCGCCTGCGGCTCGAGCGGGCCAAGGCCCTGATCCGCGAAGGCGGCCGGACGATGGCCGGAATCTCCTACGCCGTGGGGTTCAACGACCCGCACTATTTCAGCAAGATCTTCAAGCAGGAATTCGGCATGACCCCGACCGAATACCGGGACAGCCAGGCCGCCGCTACGGCAGCCAGTCAGCCTGCAGGACGCGGAACGCCGCGGCAGGCGTGACGCGCCGGGCTTCGCGCGGGCTCAGCTCGCGCGACCACGGCGCCCGGGCGCTGCGATCCGCGCCGCGGCCGGTACAGCGGTATTCCAGGTAGCGGGCCGTCTTCTCGTTGTCGGGATTGTTCCAATTGTGCCAGCCTGCCGGATCGAGGTCCAGGTCGAATTCACACTCCTTCCAGAGCGTATAGGCCCAGGCCCGCCACGGGCGGCCCAGCCATTCGCCGCGGACGCCCTCGCGGGCCGTCACCCGGCAGCGGTTGAAGACGTAGCCGACGGGGTGGTCCGCCGGGGTGGATGCCGCGGTGAGATACCCCTTGCGCAGGGCATGGATGTGGCAGCGCTCGAACCAGCAGGTCGCCGGCCCGAAGATGAAATCCACCGTGCCCTCGATGTAGCAATCCTCGAAATACTCGCGTCCGTCGGGATTACCCGTGTAGACCGTGTCCTGGAAGCCTAGGAAACGGCAGTTCCGGAACTGCGCGCGGTCGCCCTCCACATGCAGGGCGACCGCCTGGCCCACGCGGGCATTGTCCCTGAAATCGGAGAACCAGCCCGGGTTGTTGTGCGTCATCGCATCGTTGACGACGGTCAGGTTCTCACACACGAAGTCCGGCGCGTCCACGCGCAAGGTGTAGGTCAGGAAGGTGCCGATCGTGCCGCCGATCTCATCGGGCATGTTGGCATGGTCGTGCCAGAGGATGATGGTGGAGTCCCGGTCCTCGCCGCGCAGCGTGATCTCGGCTTTATGGCTGTGGATCAGGACTTTCTCTTCGTAGACGCCCTTCTTGATATAGACGCAGGAGCGCCCCTCGGGCTTGAAGGAACGCAGGGAGTTGACGGCGGCCTGGATGGTCGTGAAATCGCCGCTGCCGTCCTTGGCCACGACCACGGTAGTCACGATGGGCGAGGCGGCATAGGCAGCGGCAGCCCACAGCAGGGTGCACAGGCTGCAAAGGAGTCGGTTCTTCATGAGGCAGATATCATTTGAGGTGTCCAAGGATCCATTCCATGTGGCCGTACTCCGTCTCGTCCGTCGTCCAGTGCTCGTTGATCGGGGTGATCAGGGCGTCCTTGGGGCAGGTCAGCGTGTTCCAGACAGCGTACGAGGTCGTCGGCGTGCAGACATCGTCGTTGTAGCCCCAAGTCATCCGGACGGGACAGGTGATGTGCCGGGCGAAATTGACGGCATCGAAGTAAGAGAGCGTCCGGACATGATCCGGCGTCAGGATCTCGCGGCGCATGTGCGGGTAGCCGCCCGTGCGGCCCGGTTCGGCGTACGCCGCCATATCGGCCAGGGCCGGGTGATTGGCCACGCACTGCGTGACGCGCCTGTCCAATCCGGCGGCCACCAGCGCCAGTCCGCCGCCCTGGCTCCCGCCCTGGACGGCCACGTTGCGGCCGTCCCATTCGGGCAGCGAGGTCAGCAGGTCGATGGCCTTGACCAGGGCCACGTAGACGTGGCGCATGTAGTAGCGCTCCCGGGAGTCGATCCCGTTCTCCAAATAACCGTTGGCCGAGGAATTGAAGGCTTCGGTAATCTCCGCAAAGGTCGCGTCCGGGATGCGCGGGTCGAGTCCGTGGATTTCCATCTCCAGGCGGATGAATCCGTGTTCGGCATAGAACGGCTTGGGATTCTTGATGGTCTTGATACCGGCGCCCGGCGGGCAGAGCACGGCCGGGCAGCTGCCCGGTTTCGCATCCGCCGGGCGGAAGAGGTATGCATAGATGCTCTGGCGCGCATTGACCTTGAGTTTCACCAGGTCGCATTCCACCTTGTCGGAGCAGAGGAACGGATAGCGCTCGCGGGTATAGGAAAGCGGCGTGCGGGCCGCTTCGTCCAGCGTCTGCTGCCAGAAGGCGCTGAAATCCTCCGGCTCCCGGGTGTACGGGACGATCTTCTCCGGCGAGAAGCCGACCTTGACGTGGTGTTTGTAGGTCTTTCCGTCGAGCGTCAGGCTGAGGCGCAGGTCACGGAATCCGGGCGTCTTGCGCGTACCCATGTCGATGGTGCAGACGCCTCCCTTGAGCGTAGCCGTGCCGGACTTGTCGTCCGGAAGCCGGTCGTCGGCGAGGGTATATTCGACAACTCCGTCGCGCGGGATGCCGTATTTGAAGAACTGCACCCGGACCGAGGCCCGCTCGCCGGTCTTGTAGAGCCAGTCGGCGTGGTCGGGGACGGTCACCCAGAGATAGTCCGAGCGGTAAGGGTAGTTCTCCGCCAGGGAAGACACGGTGCACAGCAGCACCGGGAGGAGAAGGAAGAGTCGTTTCATCTGTCCGTTATACGAAATCATCTGATTATAAATATCTTAGCGAAACATACCGTGCGAAAACCGATACGGTATATTCAGATAAGTAACTGATTACTAGCATGATCCGATAAACACCTGCCGGTTACCAGCGGTCCGGGTCGCCGCCCAGGACGTTCTCCACGGTGTACTGCGCCGCTTCTGCGGGCGTGAGGGCACGCAGGCCCGCCCACTTGGCGCGGCCGGACATGTCGGCGCGGCGCCCGCGGTTGCCGTATTCGTAGAGGTGCAGGTCCGGGCTCGTGGCGGCATAGGACATGCCCCAGACGGTCGGCCAGCCCAGCGGGTCCATCTCGTCGCAGAGGTCGCTGTCGAGGATGGCCACCTTCGGGTAGTTGTGCCAGGGCCGGCCGATCGCGATGCTGCGGCCGTCGTCGCCCGCCCGCGGGGAGCCGGAGGCGTAGGTGAAGCGGCAGCGGTGGAACACGAAGCCGTAGGGCTGGTCGCGGCGCGTGGAGGGAGCCGTGACCCAGCCGCCGCCCCAGGAGCGGATCTCGCAGTCCTCGAACCAGGCGATGCCGCCGCCGTAGATGTAATCGGTGCGGCCGACGACCAGGCAGTTCCTGAAATAAGAGCGCTTGCCGTCCTTCCACAGGTACATCGTGTCCTGGTATCCGGTGATGTCGCAATCCGTCACGTAAAGCCTGTCCCCCAGCTGCGCGATCGCCTGGGCCTGGGCCACGGGCCCGGCCGTATTGGCCAGGGTCAGGTGCTCGATGCGGCAGCCTTCTCCGACGACGGTCAGCGTGGCCGAGGTCCGGAGCAGGACCGGGTCGGCGCTGCGCCATTTCTCCGCCGATTCCGCCGGCAGGCGGACGCCGGCATAGATGTCCGGTCCGTCGTACATGTGGTAGCTCACGACCGTCCCCCGGCGGCTCTCGCCGCGCAGGGTCAGGTTCCGCTTGCTCTCCGGCACGAGGAGTTTCTCCCGGTCGTAGACGCCGTCCTTGATCAGGATGACCCAGCGGCGCTCCGAGAAGTCAGGCGCCGCGTTGATGGCCGCCTGGAGCGAGGTGTAGTCGCCGCTGCCGTCGGCCGCCACGACCGCATCCGCGCGGTCGGCGGCCGCCGCGTCGCGGCGCACCACGACCACCTGTCCGGGCACGGTCTCGATGTCGTACTCATACGCCTGCGGAGCGGCATAGCCGCGCAGCGGCGCCTGCGCGCTCACCAGCGGCCGGGCGATTTCCTGCGCGCGGAAGAGCGGATTGGGATTCGCGCCTTCCGCGGGCTTCAGTCCTTCGCCCGAGAGGGCGTCGTAGGAGCGCAGCCGGAGGTTGCCGCCCACGGTCGAGCGCAGCCGCGCCTCGGCGATGCGGCCGTCCTTCCAGACGAGCCGCTCCAGCACGAAGCCGCCGCGGGCGCGCAGGCCCTCCACGCTGCCTTCCGGCAGGGCGTCGGGCAGGGCCGGGAGCAGGTGCACGGCGCCGTCATGGCTCTGCAGCAGCATCTCGGCGATGCCCGCCGTGCAACCGAAGTTGCCGTCGATCTGGAACGGCGGATGGGCGTCGAACAGGTTGGGATACGTCCCGCCGGCCTGGCCGGACTGCGAGGCCGGATTAACCAGCGTGAGCTGGTCCTTGATCAGCTTGAAGGCATGGTTGCCGTCCAGCATCCGGGCCCAGAGGCAGACCTTCCAGCCCATCGACCAGCCCGTGGAGGCGTCGTTCCGCTGGATCAGGGTGTTGCGCACGGCCTCGGTGAGCAGCGGCGTGCGGTACGGGGAGATCTGGTAGCCCGGATAGAAGCCCCAGAGGTGCGAGACATGGCGGTGGTGGTCCGTAGGGCTGTCCCAGTCCTCGAACCACTCCTGGAGCTGGCCATGGCGGCCCACCTGCATCGGCGGGAGCCGGCGGCGCATCGCGTCCAGCGTGTCCGCGAAAGCCGGGTCGCAGCCGAGGATGGCCGCGGCACGGGCCGTGTTCGTGAAGAGGTCCGTGACCAGCTGGTTGTCCATGGTGATGCCGCCGTAGACGTTGGACGTCATCGGCGCCGGCTTGTTCTCCGGCGAGCAGGACGGGGCCACGACCAGGTAGCCGGTGTTCGGATCCTCCACCAGGAAGTCCACGAAGAACTCGGCGGCACCCTTCATCAGCGGATAGACCTCCGCGAGATAGCCCTCGTCCCCGTTGTAGAGATAGCGGTCCCAGAGGTGCTGGCACAGCCAGGCGCCGCCCGTGGGCCAGATGCCGCAATAGGCGCGGTCCAGCGCCCCCGTGCAGCGCCACAGGTCGGAGTTGTGGTGCAGGACCCAGCCGCGGCAGCCGTACATGCCGCGGGCCGTGGCGGCGCCGCTCACGGTCAGTTCGCGGATCATCCGGATCAGCGGCTCATGCAGTTCGGAGAGGTTGGTCAGCTCGGCCGGCCAGTAGTTCATCTCCGTGTTGATGTTGGTCGTGTAATTGCCGCACCAGGGCGCCTTCACCCGGGCATTCCAGATCCCCTGCAGGTTGGCGGCCTGGCCGCCGGGCTGCGAGCAGCTGATCAGCAGGTAGCGGCCGAACTGGAAGTACGTCGCCACCAGCGGGGCGTCCTCGGTCCAGTTGAAGGCCAGCAGCCGGTAATTGACCGGCCGGTCCTCGGAATAGGAGTGCCCCAGGTCCAGCTTCACGCGGTCGAACTGGAGCTTGTAGGCGGCCACATGGGCGGCCAGCGCCTTGTCGTACTTCTTCGAAGCGCCCCGCAGGTAGGCCGCATTGCGCGCCAGCGGGTCGCCGGACACGTCCTTGTAGTTCACGAAATTGGTAGCCAGGGAGATATGGAGCAGCACCTCAGTGGCGCCCTCCACGCGCAGCGACTCGCCGGCGGCGCGCACCCGGCCACCCCGGGCCGTGACCCGGGTATCGGTCACGTAGCGGATCGCGCCCGGGATGCCGCCCTTATCGTCGCCCTTGCCCTCCATCCGCAGGATATTCCCGCCCGGAACGCTCACCCGCCAGTCCTTCATCGGAGAGTCGTAGAAGAGCTCGCAGGAGAGGGCCTTGGGCCGGGAGGCCGTCAGGCGCACGATGATCAGCTGGTCCGCGAAGGACGCAAACGCCTCCTCGACGTATTCCACGCCGTCCACCTTGTAGCTGGTGCGCACGACCGCCCGGTCGATGTCCAGCTCGCGGCGATAGTCCGTGACCTTCCCTTCGCGGCCGGCAAAGCGGATCTTGAGCGATCCGGCCGTCTGGTAGTGCATCTCCTCGCCCACGGGCGAGAGCAGGGTCTCCCCGCCCAGATCCTGGGCGGCCTGGTACTGGCCGGAGAAGATCAGTTCGCGGATCTTCGGCAGGGCGGCAGGCCCCTTGGGGTTCCAGTTCTCATACGGGCCGCCCGCGGAGATAGTCTCTTCGTTGAGCTGGAGTTCCTCCACCTCGGTGCCGCCATAAACCATGGCACCGATGCGGCCGTTGCCGACCGGCCAGGCTTCTTCCCAGGCGGAGGCCGGCTTGTCGAACCAAAGGATGTTTTTCGGAGTCTGGGCAGGCAGGGCCACCGTGGCCAGCACACCCAGCAGCAAGGTCATCAGTCTTTTCATTATCGTAGGTTGTTCGGGGTTTTCAACAGGTTGAGCAGCAGCTGCTGCCCCACGACATTGGCGTAGTTCTCCTCGCTGAGGTCGTAGGTGCCCATCGCTTCGTTGGCACCGTCGATGTCGAGCTGGGCGGCGAGGCCGCTCTGCGCCGTCCCGGCGGGCGCGGCCGTCTCCCCGATGCAGGCGGGGATGTCCAGGGTCGTGAGGAGGACCTGCCCGCGCCCAGCGCGGATGCGGCTGAGCACGGAATAGACTTCCTTCTTGTGGTCGGCCACGGCGGCAGCGAGGATCTCGCCGTTGAACGCGCGTAGGCCGATGCGCCGGCGGACGTAGGTGGCGAAGCACTGGTACTCCCAGTTGAAGACGCAGTCCTGCGGCAGGCCCGTCCAGACGGCATCGGCGCGGTTGAAGAAGTTGCCGCCGTACCAGGCGGTACCGATCACCTTGCTGCCGCGGTAGTCCATCACCTCCTTGTCGGCGAAATACTCCGCCCAGCGCTCGGGATTGTCCACGACGATGAGCGTATGGCCCTTGTAGACCCACTCCATGATGTCGCTCATGCCGCTGCCCCACTGGTCGGGCTCGAAGTCGCCGACCAGCAGCCAGTCGCCCTTCGGCGTGCCGCTCACGTAAGTCTCCGGCTTGATGCCGAAACGGCCCAGGAAGGCCGCCAGACGCCCGTTCTTGTCGGCGACGGAGCCGTAGGCGGGGATGCCGTCGGCATCCAGCGCCACGGCGAAGATCTCGTCGGAGCCCTCCAGCACGGTCGCGCCGCGGCGGTCCAGCAGGCGGGCCTCCACGCGGCTGTAGCCGGCCTGGTCCGCCCGGAAGGCGAACCCGTCGGCCAGGCACTCGCCGTAGACCACGCCGCCGCTGACCTTCACCTTGCGCGAGGCGCGCTGGCGCACGGCGCCGTCAGCGTCCTTGAGCAGCACCTCCAGGGTGAAGTCGCCCCTGAGGTTCTTCTCGTTGATGATGAACACGTCCGCCGTGGTCGTGCGCCCCACGGGCAGCACCTTGTGGTTGAGCTTGACGGAGAGCACGAGCGGACGGTTATAGCGGGCGATCAGCTCCGGATCCCCCTTCAGGAAGCGGTAGTTGTCCACCACGCCGGAGTGGTCCTCGAGCTTGAAGCTCTCCCAGCCGTTGACGGCATAGCCGTCCACGATGTTGTTCATCCGGATGTTCTCGATGATGCGGCCCTGATAGTAGTAGGCCACGTTGCCCATCGCGGTGGTCAGGGCGTCCACGGACGGGAAGGCCTTGTCGAAACCCTTCTCCTTCAGGAACTTGTCATAGGCGTCGTACCAGTCCAGGTAGTCCTGTGCCTCCCAGGACCGGGTCTTGCCGCTGCGCAGGATCTCGTCGCGGATGAGCGAGAGGCGCGGCGGCGTGCCGATGGCGCCCTCCTCGCCCCAGTAGATGATCTCGTCGCGGTGCTGCGAGCCGCGCAGGTATTCGTCTTTATTGACGTAGAGCGCGTCATGGTAGACCCCCGGGCCGCCGGCGTGGTGGTTGTCCCACCAGCCGTAGTCGCGGAATTCCGTCTCGAAGGGCATCAGGTGCGTCTTGAAGCGGGCGTTGGGCTCGTTCTCGGGGTTCTGCCCGTTGCTGGAGTTGTAGACCAGGATGCGCGTGGGGTCGAGCCGGTGGCCCATCGCCATCTGCTCGTAGTCCTGCCGTTGTGGGGCAGCCCCGCGCTCGTTGTGCATGTTGTAGATCACGAGCGAGGGGTGGCTGCGGTCGCGCAGGATCATCCGGCGCAGCTTCTCGTCGCGGTACGCGAAATAGAAGCGGCTCTGCAGGTCGTCGTCCGCGAAGCGGTTCGCCGGGTACTGGTTGCCGCCCGGCTCCTCCCAGTAGAGCAGGCCCAGCTCGTCCGCCCAGTCCAGCACGCGGCGCTGGCCGATGGTGCGGTGGAAGTTGAGCATGTTGAGACCCAGCGCCTTGGCGGACTCGACCTGGCGGCGCGCCAGCTCGTCCGAAGGCATGATGCCGTTCTCCGGCCAGAAACTCCAGGAGATGGACGTACGCGCGACGATGCGCTGGCCGTTCAGGTAGAACTGCCGGTCGCCCGCCACGTCGCGGACCTCGAACCAGCGGAAGCCGAAGCGGCGGGTGTCGCTGTCCTCCCCCACCCGGACCGTCAGGTCGTAGAGGTTGGGATCGTCCACGCTCCAGAGTTTCGCCTTGGGCAGGCGGATGTCGATCGTGCGGACGTTCTCGCCCGGGGCCCACTCGCCGTACCAGGCCTTGCGGTACAGCTCCCGGCCCTCCTTGTCGCAGATGCTCAGCGCGAGCGTCTGCTGCGTGGCGCGGTCGGACTGCACCGTGACCTGCACCGCGATGGCGTGCGGGTCCGGCCGGTTCTGGACGAAAATGTCTGAAATATACGTCTTCGGCGTCGCCGTGAGTCGCACGCTGCCGGTGATGCCGCCGAAACCGTGCGTCGGGTTGGTGCGGTATTCACCCCAGGTGTAGACCTGCGAATCCTTCCAGTTGAAGTTGCCGTTGGGGTCGGTGATGCGCACGCTGATGACGTTGCGCCTGCCGTATTCCAGCGCATCGGTGACATCGAAGCTGAACGGGGTGCTATTGACGAGGTCGTAGCCCACCAGCTTGTGGTTCACGAACACCTCCGCCCGGAAGCGGACGGCCTCGAAATCGATGCTCACGCGGCGTCCCTGCCAGTCGGCGGGAACGTCCACCGTCGTCTCGAACCAGCTGACACCCACGTAGTTACCGGTCACGCCGAAGGTCTCGCCGTTCCAGCCCCAGAGGTATTCCTCCACCGTAGCGGGCAGCTGGACGCCGCGCACCTGCGGGCGCTCCAGCAGGGACCACCCGCCGCTCGGGATGCGCACCGGCAGGGTGCTCACGTCCACGGGCGGGAGATGCAGTTCTTCGTTCTCCCAGGGTGCGTCGAAGTCCAGGGTGATGTTCCAGCCGTTCTTCGACAGGTCGAGGGTTTCACGCCCGGCGGGCGCAGCCGCCAGCGCGGACAGGCTTAGGAGCATAAGCCCCAGCAGGAGGGAAAATCTTCTCATGGCAGGGAATCTTGGTTAGCAACCCTAAATATATAGAATTGTTCTGCTTCTTCATCAAATTGATAGAGGCTATCAGACAGTCAGGTTGATCGTGACACTCTCTCCAGTCAGCGGATTCTTGATCCGTAGAACATAGTTGCCCTTCTCCAGATGGATCAGATGATAACAAATATCTTCGCTGGCCAGGGACTGACATCGGTAACCGATGCTGTCAGTCATGAAAAACTGGCTGTAGCTATGGGAATAAATGTGCGAGCTCGGATCTGAAGCCCAAAGCATCTGCTCCGAACCTCCCTCCACTTTCACCAACTCCCAAACATAATCCTGGTAACAGCAGAAATACAGATAATCCTTCAGACTCCGGATGGAATACTCATTATATCCGTCACGGATCACACTCGAAAGGAAGCCCTCCGAGGCATTGTTCTCCGTGACAAAACCCACCCGGACTCCATCTTTGACAGAGTTCCCCACAAAGCGGAATTCAGCAAAACGGTTATGTTGCAGGATTCGGCGTTTTCCATCCACTTCGGTCGTCGCAGCAATCCAATCCCCTGCATTCGGCTGATTCTTTATGGCACAACGAATCTGCTTGCCTTGCCTATTACCGACTTCCGAGACTTCGATGTTGAAAGGACTTGAAATGAGCTCTTTGAGATTGCCTGCCCGGTCGAAGAGAGCATACTCGCACTGCATCTGCAAGGCATTGGGAGCAAATGTCTGACGAAGGGTAAACTCCTTCCCGACAGCGAAATCATACGGGAGCCCCAGATTTCCCTCGACATACACCGTCGAGAACCAGTCCGGCTCCCCGCCGGCATCAGGTTTGATATTGCAAGCTATCATCTGCTGGCGATAGTACGATACAAGATCCCCTTCATGGCCTTCTGCCGGAGTGAGCATAAACCACTGGTCCGCATCACCCCATCCGAAATTGATGCTGAAATAGCGGCCGCTATATCCGTCAATGACCATTGCGTGTCCACTTGATCCGACTTGGTTGCCGGTATAATAGACTGGCCGGCCGGCATCGATATCATCCCTGACAAGTTGTTCCCACTGCAAATCCGAGAAACGCTCTCGCGTATGGATCCGAAGGTCCTTGTCATAACCAAAATACTGGGAAAGCCGCGAAATTGCCCCCCCTCGAGCACCAGACCCAGAGACCCCGAAATCTACTTGCACCATCACCCCCACATCATAGAGCAGCCGCGCAATCTGGTCGTCCGCCTGCCCGGAGAGCATCGACGGCCAATCATACTTATGCCCAAGACTATACCCCTCAACTGTATATGAGCCTCCGCGGATGGAGATAGAATAGGATGGCAATTCTCCTGTACCCCGCTCCGGCCAGGCGTGGTAGGCCATGATGATT
>Ga0310697_10001810_pt1 | contig 23920 bp, 13 predicted proteins | sample 172DNAGHGlowgp2_FD_203883 | JGI IMG/M metagenome (GOLD analysis project Ga0310697, IMG submission 203883) | Sheep rumen microbial communities from Palmerston North, Manawatu-Wanganui, New Zealand - 1728 DNA GHGlow gp2 (v2) (version 2) | ecosystem: Host-associated > Mammals > Digestive system >...
CCAGGATCTTCTTTTTTCGCTCGCTTATCGACATGGTCAGCACTCTCGATTTCCAACTGTTGGCACTCGCGGCCTCCGACTGTTGGCACTCTCAACTTCCGAGTGCTAATATACCACCGCGCTCCCGCCTTGTCAATAGTTTCCGCCGCATTCGTTGTGAAAATTCACAGTTTGGACACGAAGATTTTGTGAGCATCGAAAATGTTTTTCGGATTTACAAACGTATTATTTCGGAGTAAACTGTATATATTGATGGGGGGCGCGCGTCATGCTTGAGAAAAAATTCATTGAAGTATACGATAAATTCAAGATTCAGTTCTATCGCAAGATCTTTGAAAAGGTCAGAGAGCGGGACGGTTCTCTGTCGGCCATGGAGGGTTTTTCGCTGGAGATTATCCGCGCGCTGGACGAACCGACGGTGGGCCAGTTTGCAGATTTTCTGAATATTTCCCAGTCCAACGCTACCTACAAAGTAAACAATCTGATCAAAAAGGGCTACCTGGTGCGCCAGAACTCCACAACGGACCGGAGAGAATACCATCTGGTGCTGTCGGAGAAGTATTATTCCTATGCGGAGCTGATGACCGATTATGAACTGACGGTCGTGCAGAGAATGAAGGAGCGCTTCAGCGAGGAAGACATTGAGAAGCTCAACGAGATGCTCACAGTGATCTCCAACGAGCTGATGCCCGAGTGCGACTGAGCGCAAAAACAGAAAGCAACGGACCCGCCTGACCGGAGGGTCCCGTTTTTATCACCCATATACAGAGAGGACGATTTTTATGAAAAAAGAAAAAAGCGCCCCCCCGGGTCTCCGGCTCAACTATAAGCGCACGGCGCTGATCGGCTTCGCCTTCTTCGGCATCCTGCTGCTGTGGCAGGTGTACGACTCCTGGTGTCCTACCTTCCTGACGGATATCTTTGCCCGCAACATCTACGGCCTGACCTCAGCGGAGCTGAAGGCCAGCGATCCGGACAAGATCCTGAACGTGCAGTGGATCGTGGGCATCATCATGGCCTGCGACAATCTGGCCGCCCTGATTTTGCTCCCCATCTTCGGCAACCTCTCCGACAAGACCCATACCCCCATCGGCAAGCGCATGCCCTACATCCTGGTGGGCACCTTCGTGTCGGCGGTGGCCTTCCCCTTCATCCCGCTGTTCTTCCACTATAATAATATTGTTGGCATGGTCATCGCCATGGCCATCGTGCTGATGTTCATGATGATGTACCGCAACCCGGCTGTCGCCCTGATGCCGGACATTACGCCCAAGCCCCTGCGCGCCAAGGCCAACGGCATAATCAACATCATGGGGTACTTCGGCGGTGCCTTTGCCACGGTGCTGGGCCTGGTGATGGTCCTCTCCAAGTATATCAACGCCCCCATGGCCGAGCGCAATATCTGGACCATCGAGCTGCCCTTCATCATCGCTTCCGTCCTGATGGTGATCTCCGCCCTGGTGCTTTTTGCCACCATCAAGGAGAACAGGCTGGCCGAGGAACTCAAGGACGAGATGGACCTGGGCGAGAGCCTCGCCGCAGTGGAAACGCCCATCGACGATGACAAGCCCATGTCCCGCGCGAACAAGACCATGCTGCTGGCGATCCTGGGCGCGGAATTTCTCTGGTTCATGTCCGACAACGCCCTCGGCACCTATATCGGCAACTACGTCATCTACCATCTGCAGTCCGCCTCCAGCGCCACCATGATCCTGACGATCCTGGGCGGCCTTGCCTCCGTCGTGGGCTTTGCCATCGCGGGCGGCATCGCGGACAAAATCGGACGCAAGTGGACGATCTCCACCGGCCTTGCCATCACTTTCGTGGGGCTCATCATCATGTGCTTTGTGGCTCCCACCGGCCGCGCCGTCGGCGAGCGGGGCGAGTTTGCGTTCCCGACGCTGCTGTATGCCGTCTGGGTCCTTAAGGGCTTCGGCATGGCCCTGGTGCACAACTGCTCCTTCCCGATGGTGGTGGAGCTCTGCTCCTCCAAGAAGATCGGCAAGTTCACCGGCTACTACTACGCGGCCAGCATGTCCGCCCAGACGGTCACGCCCGTGCTGCTGGGCCTGGTGCTCAACGGCACCAAGGCCTGGCGCACCCTGCCCGTCTATGCCGCGATCCTGACCTGCCTGAGCTTCACGGTCTTCACCACTCTGGTCAAGAACATCAAGGCCGGCAAGGTCGCAAACGTCAAGGGCCTCGAAGCCCTCGGCGCGGACGACTGAGCGGCTGCCTTCTCGTTATCCGCTCAGAGGCAGCAGGCTGCGATATGCAAGAACCATTTCTCTTTCCTCTCGCGGAAAGAGAAACGGTTCTTACACTCCAAAGAGAAAGGCTCCTCTGGACTCCTCGCAGAAATGGGGAGCCCAAGGGTAATACGCAGGTCGCCGCTAAAGCAGGTACGCGCAGCTGCTGAACCCGCATACCGCTGCCGCTCAGTGGTACTGCTGACTGCAATTGTACCCCGCTCGGCCCGCGGCTCGCCGGAGAGATAACTCCGGGCCGCCGAGGGCGTCGGCCACTACGGGGAAGAACGGACGATTAATCGTAGGGGCGATTCATGAAGCGCCCGCGGACATGGTACAGCGTCGGATATGGCGGGAGGGGCAAGCCCCTCCCCTACGAGGCGAGCCGCCTGTACGGGAGAAGCACTCTCTGCGTGCTGTATGCCATAGCGGCAGTGACCACCGAAGCGTACCAGACAGTCCACGATTCGGATGGCGGCGAATATGATTCTGACCGCAGGCTGTCACTTGCGACCGAGCCAGCGAACTTTTCTTTCTTACACCGGGCGCGGCGCTATCTTTCTTTTCGGGCAAGATCGAAAAGAAAGATGGGGGGCGCATTGCGCATGTCATGTTTTGACTCTGTGAAAAATCGCTAACTCTTTCTTCCGCGAGGATGTATCTATGAATAAAAACATCGGAAAACTGATGATCGGCCTGGGCTGCGCGCTGGCCGCGCCTGTCTGCTTCCTGGCGCCCGGCGCCGCCACGCCGCGCATGCGCGCGCCCTTCTGGGGCATGAACTTTGCCCACCGCGGTCTGCACAGCCGGGATAAATCCGTGCCGGAGAACTCGCTGGAGGGCTTCCTGCTGGCGGCCCGCGCAGGCTACGGTGCGGAACTGGACGTGCAGCTTTCGAAGGACGGGCAGGTGGTCGTCTTCCACGATCCCACGCTCACGCGTGTCTGCGGCGTGGAGAAGCGGGTGGATGAGCTGACGCTGCTCGAGCTCAAGGAGCTGCGCCTCTGCGGGACGGAGCAGCGCATCCCCCTGCTGACCGAGGTGCTGAACGTCTACCGCGGCGCTGGGCCGCTGATCGTGGAGCTGAAAAACGGCAGACGCAACCGGGAACTGTGCGAGAAAACCTATGCGATCCTGGAAAACTACCGGGGCGAGGTGTGCATTGAGAGCTTCAATCCCTTTATCGTAGCCTGGTTCCGTTTCCACGCGCCCGATCTGATCCGCGGGCAGCTGGCCGCGCCGGTGAAGGACTATGTGGACGACGGGATGAAGCCCGCCATGGGCTTTGCCCTGAGCCATAACCTCTTCAATCCGATCGCCCGGCCCCAGTTCATCGCTTACAAGGTCGGCCCGCGGCCGCTGAATGTACGCTTCACGGAAGCCCTCGGCGCCATGCGCTTCTGCTGGACCTCCCATGAGCCGCGCAACGAAAAGGGCCGCGACGGCGTGATCTTCGAGTTCTACAAGCCGAAGCTGAAATTCAAATAAGAAACAGGGGCGCGTGCAGCGCCCCTGTTTCTTATCGTAGTTTTGAGCTGTGAGTTTTGAGTTTTGAGTTTTGAGAAGCTTGACTCCGGGAGACAGCGTCCTTGTTGTTCCTTGGGCGAAAACGGCTGAAAGCGTAATAATTCTTGTCGAATATTCAGCGCTTCCTGCATTCTTTCAGCTGCTTTGCTCAAATCTTTCGACTCAAAACTCAAAACTGTTCTCAGATCCCGTCGTCGGTGAGCTCGTCTGTGCGAAACAGCAGCGAGATGCACCAGATGGCGGAGAGCCCCACCAGCGTGTAAACTACACGGCTCACCGTGGCGGTCTGCCCGCCGAAGAGCCAGGCCACCAGGTCAAAACGGAACAGGCCGACGCTTCCCCAGTTCAGACCGCCGATAATGGCCAGAACCAGCGCGATACGATCCATAATCATAAAGGATACTCCTCTCTTCTGCGGCGGCGCAGAATGCCGCCGTATGGTTTCAGGCATAGTATGTCCGCAGGCTGCGCGAAGTATTCTTTTTTTCATCGACAAAACTGGTGCTCCTTCGCTCTTTACAAAAACGCGGCGGGGGAGTATCTTATAGCTACAGCTTATCCAATTGGTTCTTCGGAACGAAGAACCGGCTCATATCTTTATCCCACAACCCTGTTTTGGCAGGTCGGTTTTCCGACCTGCCGCTTTTTCTTGCTGTTTTTTACAGCAAATCGGTGAAGTGACAGAGGGAAATGCGTAAACTTGCATAAAAATACAAAACCCGCTTTGGAAACTATTGACAAACGCCGCCCGTTTTGTATAATGGGGCCAACTGAATAGCGCATGATAGAGGCGCGGCCGCCATCAGTAACTCCGCAAAGCCACCGGGAAGTGGGGAGCGAAAGGGAAAGCCGCCGAAGGGTATCCGTCTCCCGAGCGGATATGCCTGGGCCGTCGGAGAACATCCGCCGGACTGTCGCAAGGGCCATGCCCGCGCGGAGAGCTGTCTGACTTGAGAGAACCGTATTGAGTTGTGAACAGTGTCTGCGCTGTTCACAACTTTTTTGTTTTGGAGGAAAAAACAATGTACGGTACTTTCTGGGCGCTGGTTCCCCCTGTTCTCGCAATCATCCTGGCCCTGATCACCAAGGAGACCTACACTTCGCTCTTCGTGGGCATCCTGGTGGGCGCGCTCTTTGTGGCTGGCTTCCAGCCCGTCGCCGCGCTGGACACCATGATCAACGACGGCTTCATCGGCGCCATTGCCGACGGCTGGAACGCCGGCATCTTCATGTTCCTGGTGCTGCTGGGCATCATGGTGGCGCTCATCAACAGCGCGGGCGGCTCCGCCGCCTTCGGCCGCTGGGCGGCAAGCCATGTGCACTCCCGCGTGGGCGCGCTGCTGGCCACCTTCCTGCTGGGCGTGCTGATCTTCATCGACGACTACTTCAACTGCCTGACCGTGGGCTCCGTCATGCGCCCCGTGACCGACAGCCAGAAGATCTCCCGCGCAAAGCTGGCCTTCATCATTGACGCTACCGCGGCCCCGATCTGCATGATCGCGCCGGTCTCCTCCTGGGCGGCCGCCGTCTCCGCCACCGCGCAGGATCTGAACACCGGCATCTCCGGCATCCAGCTCTTCATCCGCGCCATCCCCTACAACTTCTACTCCCTGCTGACCATCGTGTTCGTGATCGCGCTGTCGATCCTGGGCTTTGATTACGGCCCCATGGCCGCCGCGGAGCTGCGCGCCAGGCAGGGCGAGCTGGGCGCCCTGAGCGAGGAGAGCGAGGAGAACAATCCCCGCGCCTCCATTTGGGACATGCTCTTCCCCGTGATCGTCCTGATTATCTTCTGCATCATCGGCATGATGTACGTGGGCGGCTTCTGGAGCGGCTCCAGCGTCATCGACTCCTTCGCCGACACGGACGCCTCCGTCGGCCTGCCATGGGGCTGCATCGTTGCCCTGCTCATCACCTACATCTATCTGCTCTGCCGCCGGGTCATCACCTTCAAGGAAGCCTCCGACTGCATCACCCGCGGCTTCGTGGCCATGGTTCCCTCCATGCTGATCCTGACCTTCGCTCTGACGCTCAAGAACATGACCGGCGCCCTCGGCGCGGACGTGTACGTGGCCGGCCTGGTGGAGGGCGCGGCGGACGGCCTGTTTGCCATGCTGCCCGCGGTCATCTTCCTGGTGGCTCTGGGCCTGGCTTTCGCCAGCGGCACCTCCTGGGGCACCTTCGGCATCCTGATCCCCATCGTGCTGCCCGTGTTTGAGAATAACCAGGAGCTGCTGATGATCGGCATCTCCGCCTGCCTTGCCGGCGCCGTCTGCGGCGACCACATTTCCCCCATCTCCGACACCACGATCATGGCCTCCGCCGGTGCGAACGTGGACCATGTGGAGCACGTCTCCACCCAGCTGCCTTACGCGCTGACCGTGGCGGGCGTCAGCTTCGTGTGTTACATCCTGGCGGGCTTCGTGCAGAACTGGATCCTGTGCCTCGCCGTCGGCATCGTGCTCACCGTCGCGGCCCTGCTGATCCTCCGGGCGCGCAGCCGCAATGCGGATGCCGCCGCCGAGGCCTGAGAGCCCGGCTGCCCGGGCGATTTGAGAAGCTTGCTCCCCTCATCTGTCACCGGCGCCGCCGGCGACGTCTTCCCCTAAAATGAGGGAAGAACGCAGTTGTAGAGAATTCACAAAAACCTGTGGGACTTTCTGTGAAAGTTCCACAGGTTTTTTCTTGCTTTTTCGAGGGCGCGGGTTTACAATGGGGCGGTTGAAAAAAAGAGGTGTTTTGCGCTATGACTGAACTGTTGTCTCTGTCCGTCGCCATGTTCGCGGGCCTTCTGATGACCCGGCCGCTGAGCCGCTTCCATCTGCCCGACGTGACGGCTTATCTGATCGCGGGCGTCCTGATCGGGCCCTGCTGCCTGGGACTGCTGCACATCCCCGGCCTGGGCTTCGGCAGCTACGAGGAGCTGGAGGGCCTCAAGCTCATCTCCAACGTGGCCCTGGGCTTCATCGCCTTCTCCATCGGCAATGAGTTTCGCCTCTCCCAGCTGCGGGAGACCGGTAAGCAGGCCCTGGTCATCGGCATCCTGCAGGCCGTTGCGGCGACGCTGCTGGTGGATGCGGCGCTGCTTGTGTTCCACCTGATCCGCCCCGACGTGCTCTCAGTCCCTGCGGCCATCACCCTGGGCGCCATCGCGGCGGCCACGGCGCCCGCCGCCACGCTGATGGTGGTGCGCCAGTATAAGGCGAAGGGCAAGGTTACCGATCTGCTGCTGCCCATCGTCGCCCTGGACGATGCGGTGGGTCTGATCCTCTTCGCCGTCTCCTTCGGCATTGCCGAGGCCATCAGCAGCGGCAGCATCGACGTGGTCGGCATCGTGGTCAACCCCTTGCTGGAGATCCTGGGCTCCCTGGTGCTGGGCTCTCTCGCCGGCTGGCTGCTGACGCAGCTGGAAAAGCTCTTCCACTCCAACACCAACCGTCTGGCCATGACCATCGGCTTCGTGTTTGTGACCGTGGCCCTGTCCATGCTGGAGATCCCGGCCGGCTCCGCGAAGCTGGGCTTCTCCTCTCTGCTGGTGTGCATGATGCTGGGCAGCGTCTTCTGCAATCTCTGCCCCCTGTCGGAGGAGATCATGAAGAACGCCGACCGCTGGACGGCGCCGCTGCTGGTGCTGTTCTTCGTCCTCTCCGGCGCGGAGCTGGAGCTGGGTGTTTTCGCCAAGGCAAGCTCCGTTCTGGTGGGCGTCATCTACATCCTCGCCCGTTCCCTGGGCAAGTATTACGGCGCCCGGGAGTCCGCCAGGCTGATGGGCTGCGACAGGAACGTGATCAAGTATCTGGGCATCACGCTGCTGCCCCAGGCCGGTGTGGCCCTCGGCATGTGCGTGACCGCCTCCAGCCTCCCCGGCGACGGCAAGATGATCCGCAACATCGTCCTCTTCGCCGTGCTCGTCTACGAGCTGGTCGGCCCGCTGATGACCAAGTGGGCGCTGACCCAGGCCGGCGACATCCAGCCCAAGAGCGAGGAGGTGCTCACACGCCGCGAGCGCAAGCTGGCCGCTGTCAAAGCGGGGAAGTAAAACTTCTCCTCAAAAGAATCTCCCTGCGCCCTGCCGTTTGGCAGGGCGCATTTTCATGTTGTGAAGAAGCCCATCATGTGGTAAAATCCATCTATCAATCAATTTCAGAAAGGAGAATCCATGAAAGCACCTTTTTCTGCTTATCTGATGAGCATCAAGCCCGGGCTGCAGGCGCTGATCGCGCTGCTGCGGCAGGACTATGAGTATGTGAGCGTCCTGGCCACGGACTCGAAGGGCCTCGCGGTGCGCATTTCCCAGCGCTCGAAGAGCGTCTCCAGTCAGACCATGACCACCGAGCGGGGCGTGGTCGTTCGCGTGTACCGGAACGGGCAGTACGCCGAGTACGCCTTCAACGCCTTCGATCCCGCCGATCCCGCCGCCGCGGCGGCGGAGATCCGCCAGGCGATGGACGCGCAGCTGGCCCTCCTGCAGGCAAATACCGTCAAGACCTATGAGACTCCCATCCTCCCCGACGAGGCGCAGACCCTCTTTGTGGAGAAGGAGGCGGCGGTGCTGCCCGAGGAGACCGACGTGAAGGCCCTGGTGGAAAAGCTGGGCGCTATTTCCGACAAGGGCGTGAGTCTTCACGAAAACGCGCTGGACTGCATGGAGTCCGCCCAGTCCACCCACATCTGCAAGATGTTCCTGACCGAGAAGCGGGAGCTCTGCCAGAGCTATGTGTACAGCGAGGGGAACCTGGCCCTGATCCTGAACCGCGCCGGCAATACCCAGGTTTCCTACCAGAGTGTCTCCGGCCTCTGCGGCCCGGAGCTCTTTGACGAGCTGGAGAGCAAGCTCGACAAGGTTGTGAAGACCGGCGAGGAGCTTTTGAACGCCGGGCGCATCGCGCCGGGCGAGTACGAGATCATCACCTCTCCCGAGGTCACCGGCCTGATCGCCCACGAGGCCTTCGGCCACGGCGTGGAGATGGACATGTTCGTGAAAAACCGGGCCCTCGGCGCCCAGTATATCGACAAGCGCGTGGGCAGCGAGCTCTGCACCATGCACGAGGGCGCGCTCTGCGCCGAGAACGTGACCTCCTACGCGTTTGACGACGAGGGGACCCTGGCCGGCGATGTGACCGAGATCGACCACGGCATCCTGAAGACCGGCATCTGCGACGCGCTTTCCGCCCTGCGCCTGGGCGTGCAGCCCACCGGCAACGGCAAGCGCGAGAACTTTGAGCACAAGGTCTACACCCGCATGACCAACACCATGTTCGACTCCGGCACAGATTCTCTGGAGGACATGATCGCCTCCATCGACAACGGCTACCTGCTGGAGGGCATGGAGAGCGGCATGGAGGACCCGAAGCACTGGGGCATCCAGTGCATCATCAAGATGGGCCGTGAGATCAAAAACGGCAAGCTCACCGGCAAGGTGGTCGCGCCCATCATCATGACCGGCTACGTGCCCGACCTGCTGGGCGGCATCTCCATGGTCTCGCCCCACCGGGAGGTTTTCGGCTCCGGCGGCTGCGGCAAGGGCTACAAGGAGTGGGTCAAGGTGGCCGACGGCGGCCCCTATCTGAAAACGAAAGCGAGGCTGGGATAATGCTGCAGACGATCGTCAACATTCTGAAGGCTTCCGGCGTGCACGCCTGGGAAGTCAGCGACGTGAAGAAGCAGGGCTGGGAGTTCTACTTCATCCGCCACGCCCTGGATCAGCACCGTGCCAAGAACGTGGAGCATATCACCGTCAAGGTCTACCAGCTGGTGGACGACGGGGCGGGCCTGGGCTTCGCCTCCGCCGAGATCGCCCCCACCGCCACGGCGGAAGAGGCCGAGCAGCTGGTGCGCGATCTCAGCTACCGCGCAACGCTGGTGAAAAACCGCCCCTACACGCTGACGCCGCCCGCGGAGGACGAGCTTGCGCCCGGCAAAGCCTCCGACCTCGCCGCTATCTCCGGCGACTTCATCCGCGCCATGGCTGAGCTGCCCGAGACGGAAACGGAAGACGTGAACAGCTATGAGATCTTCGTCTCCGACGTGACGCGGCGGCTCATCTCCTCCGCCGGCATCGACGAGACTGAGCGCTACCCCTCCAGCATGATCGAAGTGGTGGTCAACGCCCGCCGCGACGGGCATGAGATCGAGCTCTACCGCAATTTCAAGAGCGGCACCTGCGACGCCGCCGCGCTCAAGCGCGATCTGCAGAAGGCCATGGGCTACGGCCGCGACCGTCTGGCCGCCGTGCCGACGCCGGTCAACGGCAAGGTCAACGTGCTCTTCTCCGGCGCGGACGCCTGCGAGATCTACAGCTACTTCGTGGCCCGCATGAACGCCCAGATGGTCTACCGCAAGATGAGCGACTGGGAGATCGGCAAGCCCGTCTGCGAAAACGCCACCGGCGATAAGGTCACGGTCACGGCCCTGCGGGAGCTGGAAAACTCCTCTGCCAACCACGGCTTTGACGCCAGCGGCTCCCGCATCCGGGACGTGGTCATGATCGAGGAAGGCGTGGCCCGCAATTACCTGGGCGACCGCATGTTCTCCAGCTACCTGGGCCTGGAGGACGCCTTCATGCCCACGAACATCGCCGTCTCCGGCGGCACGCACAGCGAGGAAGAGCTGCGCGCCGGGCAGTACCTGGAGGCTGTGGAGTTCTCCGACTTCCAGGTGGACACCATGACCGGCGACATCTTCGGGGAAATCCGTCTGGCCTACTGGCACGACGGCGAGAAGTGCATCCCGGTCTCCGGCGGCTCCATCTCCGGCAGCATGGACGACTTCGTCGGTTCCCTGCGCATGAGCCGGGAGAGCGCCCAGTACGACAACGTGCGCATCCCCGCGCTGACGCTGCTGCAGGGCGTCACCGTCACCGGCGCCGAGAAGTAAAAGAACACAAAACACGGGGCGAAAGCCCCGCGTTTTTGCAAAGGGAGAGGGTAAAACATGATCCAAATCCGCGTCATCGACGAGGAGAGAAAACAGGACGTCAATCTGCCGAACGAGCCCTTTCGCCTCTTCGGGCGGATGATCCCGTCCTACATGAACGAACAGTGGAGCTATACGACAGAACGCTTTCCGCCGGAGGAAGTGACGGAGATGTGCTTCCCGGACTGCCCCTATGACTTCGACGCGGAGCGGGAGCACACGGTCTTCCTCGGCGCTTATGACGCAGAGCGCTGCATCGGCCTTGCTGTGCTGCGTGACGACATGTTCAGGTACCTCTATCTGGATGATCTGAAAGTGAACGCGGCCTATCGCGGGCAGGGCGTGGGCCGGCTGCTGCTGGACGGGGCAAAACAGGCCGCCCAGGAGCGCGGCTGTCGCGGTGTGTACACCATCGGGCAGGACAACAACCTGGCCGCCTGCCTGTTTTACCTGAGATACGGCTTCAAAATCGGCGGCTTTGACAACCGCATCTATCGCGGCACATCGCAGGAGAATAAGGCAAACATCCTGTTTTATATCGATTGCTGAGCAGACAGCCAAAGCTCCCGCAGACCCGGTCGGTCTGCGGGAGCTTTTCCATTTTGGAAAAAACAGGCGGAAAACAGGGCCTGCGAGGCAATTTTACGGCATAAAAACATGAATACAGGGCCTTTGCTGCGCCGGGGGACCGGAACCGGAAACGCGCTTTCCTGGCGCAAAAACGGCGGATATTTTGTCCCTTGAGCCGGAAAGAATGCTTGATTCTTTGCTGTATTTGTTTTACAATAAAATAGCTGTATTTTTTGCTTTTTTTATCAATTTTAGAGGAAAGCACCCGGATGAGGCAAAACGAAATTGCCTTCCACATCGGCTGAGATACGGCACAGAGGACTTGCAAGCTTCAGGAGGAAAGAGCGAAATGGGGAAGAGAGTATGCAGACTATGCCTGTGCGTGCTGTTGTCGGTTTGCCTTATGATAAGCGCACTGCCGAGCGCCTGGGCGGCGGCCGGCGATGAGATCCGCGCTGCGAAAAAGATCATCTCTGTGGTATATGACGACTCCGGCAGCATGCAGTCTTATGAGCGCTATGTCTATGCCAACTACGCCACACAGGCGCTGGCGGCCCTGCTCAATGAACAGGATGAACTGTATATTACCTACATGAGCGCGCCAACCAATGCTGTGGAGATGAACCTTCGCAAGATCAGCGATACGGTCGCCTCGGTCCGGCGGGTGTCTTACGGCGGCGGAACGCCTGAGGCGGCGATCGACACAGCCTATGAGAAGCTGACGGCGAACGGGGAAACAGAGCGCACAACACAGTTCTGGCTGGTCATTATGACGGACGGAGAAGTGGAGAAAACCGGCGGCGGAGGCGTGACTCTGCTGGAGAATGAGCTGCGAAGCAAGCTGAGCGCCCTGGCCGGAAGCTCCATGAGCAACGGCACTGCGCTGAACCTGGTGTATTTCAGCATGGGTTCGGGCGTCGTCCTCGCCCCGGATACCGCGAAAGGCTTTTATACCTATTCGGCGTCGGACGGGAGGGAAATCAGCGCAGAGATTCAAAAACTGGCGGCGCTGATCTCCGGCAGATTCAGCGTTGACAGCTTTGAGATGCCGGATGAGAGCACGATCCGCTTCGACTCTTCACTGCCGCTCTACAGCATCTCGATCCTGTCTCAGAATTCCACGGCAGAGGTCACTTCGGCGGAGGCCGGCAGCGCAAAGCTCAAATACCGGAATGTCGCGCTGGAAAAAAGAGGGGGGCTGATTCTGAACGGCAACGCCGCCGTGCTCTTTCGTCAGGATGCCGCGGGGAAATCCCAGGTGATCCCAGATGGAAGCTATACCGTTCATCTCAGCGGCCCTGTGGCGAAGGATCAGATCATCATTCAATTTGAACCGGCGATCGGAATGAAGGCCAGGTTCAGCAGCGGCGGGCAGGAGATTGACGATTACGACGATCTTCTGCAGGGGGACAGAGTGAGCGTGTCCCTGGTCCCCGTCGTGCCGGGAACGGATCAGGAGATCCCCCTCAGCGATCTGCCCGCGGGAATTCAGTGGAGCGTAGAGTGCGAGGCCAAGGGCAAGCCGATCGCCTCGGCTTCCGACCGTTCCCTGTCTGACGTTGAACTTCAGCTGGGCGAAATGCTGTTTCGAGGGTCCATGCAGATCCCGGGCTTTGCCCCGCTTATCTTTGAGCAGAAACTGGACATCCAGGAATCCTTCCGCAACCTGGGGATCGAGGTGGAGCAGCCGGCGGAGCTGACCTATAAACGTACGGACATCGCCGGCTTCACCACGCAGGAGCATGTGAAATACTACATCACCTCCGACGGGGAGCGGCTGACGCCCGATCAGCTCAAGCGCAGCGGCCTGAGCATGCAGATCGCCGACTTCAGGTTCAACGATGATAAGAAACCGGATCCGAAACCGGTCAGATGCTCGCTCAAGCAGGAGGCCGACGGCGGCTATATCCTGCAGCCCCGGGCCTATGTCCCCTTCGGCGCCGGCTTTATCCGCGCGGGCGAGTATACCGCCGAGGTCAGCATTGTTCAGAACGATGACATCAAGGCCGAGGGCAGCTTCACCGCTGTGAAAACACCCGGCGACTGGCCGCAGATGATCTGGCTGCTTGTCATCCTGTATCTGCTGTTCCTGCTGATCTGGAACCTTTTTGTCAAGTGCAAGTTCCGGCGTCAGACGATCGCAAGCGATCAGTATCAGATCCTGTCCAGCGGCGGCGGAAAACATCTTTCCGGCCCGACCACGCGAACCCTGGGCTGGCTGACCGGCAACTTCCTGCTCCTGCCGCTGCGGGCCAGCAAGATCCGCTTCCAGGGGCTGGAGATCATCGCCGGCGAGGATGGGAGCATTATCATCAGCGGCCGGTCCATCGCCTCCCGCTGCGCGGCATACGGGCCGAGCACCAGCGATCCGATCCGGCATGCCCGCAGCATCGCGCGCGGTCTCGTATCCACCAGAACGCCGAAGGGGGACAAGAAGGCCGTCTCGGACCGCAGCCTGTCTGACACGCCGACCTATTTCCAGGACAATACGGCGACGCCGCAGATCTGGAACATCTATCGTCAAAAGTAAAACCGCATGAGCTTGTCTGAACGATCAAACATATCTGAAAAGGAGAATGAAGCATGGCTATGAACAAGATCCCGACCCTTATCCTGGGCATCGGGGGAATCGGCTGCAAGATCGCGGCCGGTGTGAGCGACCTGCTGAGTGAAGAAGACAGAAAATACGTCGGTATCGTCGGCCTGGATACGAATGTAAACGACCTGGCGGCTTTACAGAAGAAGCGGATCAAAACCATTCAAACCAGCGACAACCGGCTGGTCCGCGATTTCCTGGTCGAGCACCCTGAGTATAAATCCTGGTTCCCGGTCAGCCGTTTTATCGTCGACAAGGGCATGCTGGACGGCGCCGGCCAGATCCGTTCCATCTCCCGCCTCGCGGCCATCGCCGCGGAGCAGAGCGGCGCCTTTATTCCCATTGAGGAAGAAATCAAGCGGATCCGCGCCAATGACGGCGATGGTAGCCGCAATACCCTGACGGTCATGGTCGTCGGCAGTATTACCGGCGGCACGGGCGCCGGCCTGTTCCTCCAGCTTCCCTTCTACATTCGCAAGCATCTGAAGCATACGGACGGGATCGATTCCATCATCATCCGCGGCATGTTTGTCAGTTCGGACATCACGGCCCCGGTGCAGCCTTCCGTGATCAACAAGAAGGCCGTGCGTGTGAATGCCTACGCCTGCCTGAAAGAACTCAACGCCTTCTTCATGACGCAGCAGGACAGCGATCTGGAGGATCGGCTCAACATCGAATGGTATGAAAAGCGCAGCGCCTCCGAGCAGGAGCTGGTGATTCGCCAGATCACCCATAACGAGAAGAGGATGGCCTTTGATCCGGAGCTGGATGAGGATGAGCTCGAGATGAATGCGGGCTTCGATGCCGGCAGCATGACCGACAGCCAGATCCTTGCCGAAGGCAATGCGAACATCCCTTACAACTACCTGTATCTGATCGAGGCCAGCAATGCCAACGGCAGCATCGGCGAGGCCTCCATCGGCAGCGTCATCAATCAGATCTCCCGCATCGTTTTTACCTATATGTTTACCCCGGTCAAGGACAACGCGCTGTCTGTGGAAGATAATTTTGTCCTGCAGGACATGTCCCAGGGCGGCATGAACCGCTATGCCAGCGCCGGCCTCTGCCGCCTGGTATATCCGAAGGAGACCGCGCAGGAGTATGTCACGCTCTGCACGGCGCGGGATCTTGTCAAGGAAGAGTGGCTTGCGGTCGATCAGGAGTTTGCCCAGGAAGTGATCACGGCCAGAGGGCAGATGCAGACCGACGGCACCATCGAGCTGCCGAAAATGCAGAAATCCTTCCCGGTCCTGTTTGAGAACGCTGTCAAGAACGGAAAGCTCACCCGGCTGCGCAAGGAGACCTTTGTCGTCAACGAAATGCACGACGAGTTCCCGCGCATCAACGCCTTCATTGAAGGAATCGACGAGCTGGTTGAGGAGCGGGTGAAGGAAGATGACGTCACGCAGGCAAGAGAAGCCTGCACCGTCAACGGCGACGCAATGCGTACGCCTTCCGGCGCCCAGAAGGAGATCGCCAGCATCTATGATGCGCTGAAAAGCTACGAGAAGCTGGCAAAGTCCATCGTCTCCACCGGCAGCGCCCGCATCGCCAACGTGCTCTTCCCGCCTTCCTGGGACGGCATGATGGGCGGCAAGGATCATCCCAACTGCATCTATCAGTGGATGAATTCCGTTCACCCGCTGACCGGGCGGTATTTCTGCTATGTTATTCTCAACGAGCTTGAGGATCAGATCGAGAAGCTGGAAACCGATGCGGCCGGCATCGACCTCAAGGCATATGAGAATGAAGATTTCGACCCGAAGAAGCCCAACAAGCAGACGGCTGCGGAAGCGGTTGCCGGCTTGTCGGACAAGAATGAGTTCTTCGGCTTTCTGGAGCGCTCCGGGGTCAATCTGGACGCCAAGAAGCTCCGGCGCATCCGCCGCCAGCTGCAGGATAACGTGGCCGAGGCGCAGAGCACGCAGATCAGCGAGTATCTGGTAACGAATCTGAAGCTCAATGTCTGCCTCCAGCTCAAGCTGCGCGTGGAGGAACTGGTGAAAAACTACGAGAACTTCTTCTCCGGTATCTCCACGATCATTCGGGAAAACGACCGCCAGATCGAGCAGATCGAGAAGAGCAGGGGCCTTCCCCTCGGCCAGAAGGGCGTGTACTGCAATGCGGAAGCCATGCGCACCATGGCAAACGAGTATCTGAACAAGGGGCGCAATGAGCTCCCGCCGGAGACCTGTACGGCTGTGTTTGAGCAGCTGTTCCGCGTGTTCGCCGACGATTTCAGCCTCGCCGGCAAGCAGCTTACCGAGAAGGGCAGGCTGCGCAGAGAGAGCGAACGGAAGAAGTCTCTGGACAGTATCTTCCAGACCGCCGTCTACGATACGCTCCGGGAGCAGGTGATCAAAAACGGCGGCTCCATCATCGATATGAACGTGCTGGAGGCTTTGAACAAGCAGATGGAGCTGGAGACCGGCATCACGAAGAACAGCGCCGATTACGAGCAGGCGTCTCTCCACTACATCCGCGACCAGATCGAGAGTGCGATGATTATGGCGTCTCCCATGCTCGCGGTGGACCGCTCCACCATGGCGGCGAACACGGAGACGGTTTATCTGGCGCTGAATCCGAGCTGCGCCGTCATGCGGGACGGGGAACCTGACGTGAACGCCACGCAGGAGGCCTATGTTCCCGGCGCAGGCGCTGCGACCGACGGCGTGAAGCCGACCGTGCTGATGGACGAGGAGTTCTCGCCCTATGCGATCACGTGCCTCAAGGCGCGCTATAAATTCCTGATCGAAGACCTGATCAAATACCGTCCGGGCTCCGAAAACGCCATCGCTTACCGTGAGCGTATCTACGGGCTGAACCGGCCCGTGGAGTCCAACGATCCCGACGCGTTCAAGATGGTCATCAATCCCCACCTCAATCGCTACTGGCATGAGGAGGGCTTTGTGCCCGCGATCGATCCGCTCCAGCGCATCAAGGACAAGGAGGACTGCACCAAGGCCTTCATCTACGGCCTCGGACTGGACTTCTTCAACCGCAGCGTGGACGACGATCACCTGGATGAGCAGGGGAAGGGCAGAAGCTTCTGGTATGTGAATTCCGGCGCGGGCAGCGATCCCGTGACCGTCTGCCGCCGTCATATCGGCAACGAGTTTGCCGATCTCTACAAGGCGATTCCCTTCAACGGCGCCATCAAGCGCAGGATCCTGCGGATCGCGGAGGCGACGGCCAGACGCATGAAGGGCCACTATGAGGCGGCAGAGCTGTTTGCCGGCATCATGGAGAACGACTTCGTCGAGGATCTCTGCGCCGTTTCGATCAGCCAGACGGACGATGCAGAACTGAACATCTTCGATATCTTCCTGAGAATGCGGGATCAGATGGACGGCGACGAATGGAACGCGCTGTTCTCCGGCCTGCTCAGCACGCTGCAGGAATTCTGCACCCGTCTCTTCGGCGGCAATAAGGCCATGGTCACAAAGGCAACCCGCATGATCCTGGAAAAGATCTATGAGGGCTGCGCCACTGCGGCGAAAGAACCCGCGGCGAAAAAGACGGCCGATGTTCGCCTTGAGGAACAGTACAAGCGTATTCTGCAGGAATCCGCCGAGTACTGATCCGGGGAAGGGGCGAGCGGCATACCGGGGATCACGGCGGCAAAGCGGCTGTGATCCCCGACCCGGATTATTCTAGCGGAAAGGAAGGAAAGCGCCATGCCTGACAGCTTTCGTTTCCTGATCAACGTAGATCAGTGCCTGAACATGTCGCGCTTTGACATGTTCTTTTATAAGCTGGAGAGCCAGCACCGCTTCCACGCTTCGGAGGTTCAGCTTTTCGGCGATGAGTTTGGCTCCTCGCTGCGCCACGCAGTTCTGGATATTCGCAGGTATTTGAACAGGTACTCCTATTATGTGAGCGATTTTCAGATCATCGTCGCCATGCGCAGTGAATACCACGAGCAGAATACGCTCTGGCGGGAGACCATGCTCTATCGTCTGCTGCAGCTGCATTCCGAGCTGCAGGATGCCAGAATTTTTGTGACCTCCCATGAGAAGACGGAGCGGGCGGTCAATCTTGTCATGCTCCACGATGTGGATTTCAGCGGCGAGCGGCCCAGCTTTGATAACTATATGTCCGGCGAGCGCCTGGTTGCGGACTGCAGACAGCTGTTTGAGGAGGCCGGGCTCGACTGGGATGCCGACTATTCCCGGGAAGAGTGCCGGGAAAAACTGGCGGAATATGCGCAGCAGAAAGGGCATGACGCCGCTGCGCTGAAGCTGCTGGAGGAATTCTTCCTGGGGGAAAAACGCAGGGCCATGGATGAAGACGATCCGCTTCTCCGCGAGGAACTGGAGACGGGAAGTATGGTGCCCGGCCTAGACCAGCGCGTGCTGTTCAGCGCATACGTCAAGTCCGTGCTGATGAATTACCATGTCTTCGAGGACCTGATCAACCGCAACAATGAGAGCGAAAAGAATCTCACGCTGCTGCGGCTGGTGGAGTTTATCAACCGCAGCACCAGTCCCGAGACCACGGTGACCGGAGATCCGGACCCGCGCTCGCTGCCGGTCCGCTGCTCGGACAACTGGGCGGAAATCGCCGCCGACGATCAGCTGGAGCGCCGGTATGCGGAGATGCTCTTTGATTACCGGGAGACGCTTATCAGCGCCAGACAGGATCTGGAGCGGGGCAGCTTTTCGCGCATTGCCACCACAAAACTGCCCGAAAAGCATATCCCGTCTGACGATGAGATCCGCCCGGAGGGGACCACTTTCGGCTCCAATCAGAGGAAAAGCACCGAGCTGTCGCTCAAGCAGATCATGGAGAGCTTTGAAAAGACGGGCATCCGCGGCGGCATCGAAGCCTGGGATACCACATATCGGCAGCTCAAAGACAGCCTCGAGAGCATGGAAAAAGATCTGAAGGAGTATGCCAGAGGTCTGAGCCTGCAGTATGCCGGCATCCTGGAGCAGCGGAAGAACGAGACGCGGCAGTGGGAGCGGGAGAACTATGATCCCGGCCCGGACCTGGAGTCCGTCAGACTGGAGGCCGACGGTGATCGGGAGCGGCGGCTCAAAGAACTGAAGGACTCCCACATCCGCTCTTCTCTGAGTTTTCAGGATCAGCTCAATATGGAGAGTGCCCTCGAGCAGTGCAACGGCAGCATCCGCTTCAAAATGCACTGCGCCAGGGCGGTGGGCTTTGCGAATTTCTTCGCGCTTGCGATCCTGATCCTGCTGCTGTTCCTGGGCCATTATGCAGTGCTGCAGCCCTATGTCTTTCAGGATGGGGAGCAGCTGTCCTTTGCGCTGCTTTACATCCTGGCGGTGACGGTGCTGATCTTTTCCTGCTGGAAGCTGCCCGGGCTGTATTTCCGGCGGGGCATCAGAAAAGAGATCCAGAAGCTCAATGAGAGCATGGATCTCTATATCCGCGGATATTTTGACAAGGCGGATTACTTCCTTCGCTATATCAATCTCTTGAATCAACTGGACTATATCTCCCGCTATTCTTCTATGATCACTCGTGTGCGGGAGCATTCGGAATACATAGAAAAGGGCATCAAATGGCATCTTGTGCAGGTCCGGCTCCATCTCGACCGGCTGGGCTTTTTCCGGGATCTCATCGTCACGCAGAACGATAAGGCGTCGAAAGGGGTATATGCCCGCATTTCGCCCACCGATTACAGCGGGAAGATCCAGAATGTGGTCAGATGCCCGGTTTACTGGCCGCAGGGCTGAGGAGGGAAATCATGCAGATTTTGTTTTTTACTGTTTTCCTGGCATTCCTCGGGCTCTGCATGTTCGGGATCGATCTGCTGATCCGCAGAACCGCCTATGACAGGAAGGCCCGCTATCTGCACGGCCGCCTGATCATTGCCGTACTGCTGGTGGAACTGCTGGCCGCCAATGTTTTTACGATCTCTTTCCCGATGATGGGCGTGGACGCGGTGATCAATTCTTCGCTCCTGGCGCCCTTCTTCGACGTGGTGCTGCCCAAACGCGCCTATGAGCTGCTGTATATGCTGCTGGTGCTGTTTGGCCTGAACATCCTGCTGATGCTGATGATCCTGGCCGCCATCCTGGTCACCAGGTTTCTGTTTCGCAGACAGCTGGAGTACAGGAGCGCAGAAGATTTTTACGGCGCGGAGCGGCTCCTGCATCCGGCCTGGCTGCTTGCGTACCGCTACTACAGCGATGAGGAGCAGGAGGGGCGCCTGAACAGCAGGGGCTACTGCGCAAAGATCTGGGCCGACGGGATGAAGAACGTGTTCCTGCTGCTCTGGATCCTGGAGGTCATCCTGCTTGCCGTCTCCGTCCTCTGGGGCGGTGAGGTCTGGAACGAGCGGCTGCGTGCGGCGAGCAAGGCCTGGTATCTGCTGCCGATGGCGGCGTATCTGCTGGTCGAACAGTTTGCGCTGTTTCTGGAGGGCGAAGCCGAGGAGAGCGAAGCGGGAAGCTTCCAGTCCGCCTCGGTGGACGAGCGCCTGACCGGCGATATGGAAAAACTGCTCAACGCCTTTCGCGGCACGTTCCGCAATTCCGGCGTGCTTCTGTACAGCGAGGCCGGCGAATACCGCACCCAGGGGCGTGACGGGCTGAACAGCAATGATCTGGACAACCAGCAGCTGCGGGACTGCCTGCAGCCGGACGTGCTCAGCTTTCTGTCCAGCCAGCTGCGCGAGAGCGGCGTACAGCAGTGCGACGCCTATCAGAACGCGCTGGTAGCGCTGCTCAACGGGGAATCCATCCATGTCCGCGACCAGAAGGACGGGGAGTTCCTGATCTATCTGGCGGCCTATCTGAACAACTATCTGTCCCAGGGCAGGACCGCGCTTGTGCTCTGCCGGAATGCGGAGGACGCACATAATGTCTGCTCCGGCCTGGAGCAATGCCTGGCCGACCTCAACTCCCTGTACAATGTTTGGAGCGTCCGGGAGAGCAGCGGGATCAACAGTGCCGGGCGAATGGACGTGCTTGTCTGCAGCTGGGCGGAGCTGAGCGTGCTGAACCTCTCCGAGAAGCAGAGCGATTTTGAAAAGGATCTTTTCAGCGTCTGCATCATGGACGCCTTCTCGCTCTTCACGCAGGACGGAATCCATATCGAACAGGTGTTCAATGAACTGCGCAAGTCGGAAAAGACGCTTCAGTATATTCTCATCAGCGGCGAGGACAACGAGAACCTCCGCAATGCGGCGGAAAGCACCATCCGGCAGAGCCTGGCCCCCTTCAACCATGATGTAAAGCAGCGCAATACCAGCATCATGATCTGGAAGGAGGAGAGCCGCTATAAGCTGCAGCGCTATATCGGCGTCGGCGGAGACATGTCGCCCTACATGGGAACCGCGCTCCCGCTGGCGCTGGTGGCGGTGCGCTATGATCTGCCGCAGGTTTATCTCGTGTCCGACCCCGGCAGGGGAGACAAAACCTTCAAGAGCACGCTGAGCATGGGCACGAAGGAGATCATGCACTATCTGGGGCGGACAGTGAACCTTGAGAGCATTATCCGCTGGGATCCGAAGGAGTTTATGGGTCGGCAGGATGTGTGCATGGCGCTGGTGTACGACACTGAATACAATATGATCAACGCGCTGTGGCGCTGGATGAAATACGGCGGGAGCGACGGGACGCTGCTCCATGTGATCTCTCCTCCGTACCTGCTGCGTGACTTCATGGCGGCCAACTTCCGCAGAAAGAAGCTGCTGCTGAAAAATCACGAGTTCGACGCGCTGATCCCATACTCCCGCGGCCTTGACATCAGCCACCGGATCGGCATCCTCACTGCCCTCAGCGGGGGCGGGCTGACCAGAGAACAGCTGATGGAGCGCAGCAGCAGTTACGGCTGGCGCTATGAAAACGAAGAAAAACTCCTGGAGGACTGCCTGCGTGTGGTCCTGCGCAAGGAAGAAGTTCACAGCGTTTACGATTGCTTCCGTTTTGAAGAAATCGAGATTTTTGACAAGAAACAGGAGAATTTCCTGACCTGTACCTATATCACCCTGAGCGACCCGGGCATCAAAAAGAGAATCCTGGAGCAGGCGTCTTTCGGAAAATGGGTGTCCGGCTCCGGCCCTCGCGCGGATATGGACGTGCTGAGCGGCAACCTGCATAACTACTATCTGCGGGGGCAGATCGCCGCGTTTGAGGGCTATCTGTACAAGATCACCGGCGTGAAGGACGGCTGCGTGTATGCCGAGAAGGAGATGCCCCAGAGCCTTCCGCAGTACTATCCGATCTCGTGCTTCCGCTTCCAGAAGTATGAGCAGCTCGACTCCGGCGTGGATTACAGCTTTGTGGATATGGACCTGTGCCGTGCGCGTGTCAGCAGGACGATCCTGGGCTACTGGGCAAGCACCCAGGGGAATGATTTTGCGACTCCGGGCGGTGTGCTGTTCAACAAGCTGATCAACGACGACGGGGAAGGAATCACGCAGCGGATCGAAAACGCGGGCGTCCTGGAGTTTTCCTTCCACCGGGCGCAGCTGGGAGAGCGCTGGAGAGAAGTGGCCAATCTGTTCGCCTTTCTGCTGGGCGAACTCAGCAGGACCCTGTTTCCGACGATCTGGCAGAACCTCTTCGTGGTGACGGACGGATGCCCGGATTCGGAGCTGATGAACAGAGTCCTGCAAAACGGAGAGGACTCGGACCTGAATGATCGGATCCGCAGCACGATCCCCTGGGCGGAAAACGAGGACGAAGCGGCCCCGGAGGATGATCAGTATGCGACCGTGTACGCGGTGGAATTCAGCTGCGTCGAATATGGCATGGTGCAGATGATCTACAGCAAGCGGGAGAGCATCTTCCGCATGATGCACGAATATCTCAGCTGGTACCTGGGCGCGGACCGCACAGCCGGGGAAGGGGAGCCTGCGCAGGGCGCGGAGCCCGGATATCTGCATTTTGGCGCAGAGAAGATTCCGGATCTGTTTGAGCCGCAGGAGCTCATGAATGTTCTGGACAGATTGTCTCATCCGACGGATGCCCCGGTCGGGGAGGAGCTGAGCGAGACCGACGGCGGCAAGCGCTGCACCTTCTGCGGGCGGCCGGTCCTGTTTACCTACGACATGGGGGATGGGCGGTGCATGTGCCGTGACTGCAAGAGCCATCAGCTCTCCCGCCGGGACGAGATCAAATCCCTCTATTTTGAGACGATTCACTACATGGAGAAAAGCTATGGGATCAGCCTGCGTAAGAATATCCATGTACGCTTTCAGTCCGCAGACGCCATCCGGAAGGCCGTCAACGGCGGCTACAACGGCCGGGTGCTCGGCTTCTACAACAATCGCAGCCGCCAGCTCTGGCTGGAATCCCGCGGGCCGAAGATCGCGATCCAGAGCACGCTGCTGCATGAGCTTACGCACAGCTGGCAGCATGATCAGCTGAACATCCACGCCCTGACCCGCAAATTCCCGCGGAAGGACGCACAGCGGAATCTGCTCCTGCTGCTTGAGGGACATGCGATGTACGTCGAGGTGGACGCCATGCGCCGTCTCAACGAGCTGGAGTATGCGGACCGTATTCATGCGGAAACCATGTCCAGAACGGACGAATACGGCATTGGCTACCGGCTTTTGTATGATTACATCCGCGCCGAGGAGGAAAAAGGCAGTCACATGAATGCCTTCACGGCGATGGAACAGCTGGTAGCGGACGTGATTGAAGGGAGAAAGGTGATCGAAAATGCGACGTAACAGGAGGTGGATCAGCCTGCTGTGCCTGGCGGGGATCCTGCTTGGCCTGGCGGGCTGCGGTTCCCGCCCGGTGAGCATTCTGGATGAGGGCGCCGACCGTTTTTCGCAGGGAAAGACCGTTGAGGATTATTCTCTGCGGAATTCCGGCGATCTGCTGGATGAACTGATCGACAACTACTCCGGCTCTTTTTATTCCCCTTCCGAAACCGAGCTGTCAGACGATGAATATGAGGAAAAGAAGCAGGAGCAGCAGGGCGATCCCTCGTGGACGGACGATATCCCGACCGTCCGCAGCCGGGACGAACTGGTGGAGCTTGTATACAGAAAGTATGCGGAACCAGCAACGGATCTGCGCTTCAATGTTGACGGCGGCTATTTGCCCGATCTGAGCGATGAGCTGTTTTATGT
>Ga0310697_10001811_pt1 | contig 23904 bp, 20 predicted proteins | sample 172DNAGHGlowgp2_FD_203883 | JGI IMG/M metagenome (GOLD analysis project Ga0310697, IMG submission 203883) | Sheep rumen microbial communities from Palmerston North, Manawatu-Wanganui, New Zealand - 1728 DNA GHGlow gp2 (v2) (version 2) | ecosystem: Host-associated > Mammals > Digestive system >...
TCAAGCTTTTGGGAAAATGGATTTTGTCTTCTGACAAAATCCTCGGCGGCAGAAGCGCAGTCAAAAAAGTCCATCTGGGGACTTTTTTGACAAGCTGAACCGCCCGGACAAGTGTCCGGGCGGTAATTTTATGCTGTTTTGCGTTCAGCGGCAGATGAGTTCGCCGTCCTGCACGTCCACGGTGATCGTGCTGCCGGCGGAGAGGTCTCCCCGCAGGATCGTGCGGGCGATCAGGGTTTCCACGCTGCTCTGCAGGTAGCGGCGCAGCGGGCGCGCGCCGTAGAGGGGATCGTAGCCCCGCTCGATGATCAGGGCCTTGGCCTCGTCAGTGATCACGAGCTTCAGGCTGCGCTCCGCGAGGCGCTTTCGCAGGGACTCCACCATGATGTCGATGATACCGGTCAGGTTGTCCTTCGTCAGAGGCTTAAACAGGATCGTCTCATCCAGACGGTTGAGGAATTCGGGCCGGAAGCTGCGCTTGAGCTCCGCCATGACCATCTCCTGCGCCTCCTCGCTGATGCTGCCGTCGGGCTGGATGCCCTCCAGCAGATACTGGCTGCCCAGGTTGGAGGTCAGGATGATGATGGTGTTCTTGAAGTCCACGGTGCGGCCCTGGGAGTCGGTGATGCGGCCGTCGTCCAGGATCTGCAGCAGGATGTTGAACACGTCCGGGTGGGCCTTCTCGATCTCGTCGAAGAGCACCACGCTGTAGGGCTTGCGCCGCACGGCCTCGGTCAGCTGACCGCCCTCGTCGTAGCCCACGTATCCCGGAGGCGCGCCGATCAGCCGGGAGACGGAGAACTTCTCCATGTACTCGGTCATGTCGATGCGCACGATGTTGTGTTCGTCGTCGAAGAGGCTCTCGGCCAGGCTCTTGGCCAGCTCCGTCTTGCCCACGCCCGTGGGGCCGAGGAAGAGGAAAGAGCCGATGGGTCGGTTGGGGTCCGCGATGCCGGCGCGGGAGCGGAGGATGGCCTCCGTCACCTTCTGCACGGCTTCGTCCTGGCCGACCACACGCTTGTGGAGCTGATCGTCCAGATGCAGGATCTTCTCCCGCTCGCCCTCCATGAGCTTGGAAACGGGGATGCCGGTCCACTTGGCGACGATGCCGGAGATCTCCTCCTCGGTCACGGTGTCGTGCACCATGGAGTTCTGCTTGCTGTCCTCGGAGAGCTTTTCGGCCTCGGCGAGCTTCCGCTCCAGGGCGGGCAGCTCCGAGTAGCGCAGGCGGGCTGCCGTCTCATACTCATAGCGGAGCTGGGCGTTTTCGATGTCCGCGTGCATCTTCTCGATCTCGGACTTGAGGCGCTTGACCTCGTCCACGCTGTTCTTCTCCGCCTCCCAGCGGGACTTCATGGCGTTGAACTGGTCCTTGAGGTTGGCAAGCTCTTCGCGGAGCTTGGACAGCCGCTCCTGGCTGAGCTGGTCGTCCTCCTTCTTGAGGGCCATCTCCTCGATCTCCATCTGCATGATCTTGCGGCGGATATCGTCCAGCTCGGCGGGCATGGAGTCGATCTCCGTGCGGACCAGGGCGCAGGCCTCGTCCACCAGGTCGATGGCCTTGTCGGGCAGGAAGCGGTCGGTGATATAGCGGTGAGACAGGGTCGCGGCGGCCACCAGGGCGTTGTCGTGGATGCGCACGCCATGGTAGACCTCATAGCGCTCCTTCAGGCCGCGCAGGATGGAGATCGTGTCCTCCACGGAGGGCTCATCTACCTGCACGGGCTGGAAACGCCGCTCCAGCGCCGCGTCCTTCTCAATGTACTTGCGGTACTCGTCCAGCGTGGTGGCGCCGATGCAGTGCAGCTCGCCGCGCGCCAGCATGGGCTTTAAGAGGTTGCCCGCGTCCATGCTGCCTTCGGTCTTACCCGCGCCCACGATGGTGTGCAGCTCATCGATGAAGAGAATGATGCCGCCCTCGGACTTGCGGATCTCCTCCAGCACGGCCTTGAGCCGCTCCTCGAACTCGCCCCGGTACTTGGCGCCCGCAATCAGCGCGCCCATGTCCAGGGAGAAGATGGTCTTGTCCTTTAAGCCCTCCGGCACGTCCCCGCGCACGATGCGCTGGGCCAGACCCTCGGCGATGGCGGTCTTGCCTACGCCGGGCTCGCCGATCAGAACGGGGTTGTTCTTCGTCTTGCGGGAAAGGATGCGGATGACGTTTCGGATCTCGTTATCCCGGCCGATGACCGGGTCCAGCTCATTTTCCCTGGCGCGCTTGACCAGGTCGGTGCCGTATTTGGCGAGGGCGTCATAGGTGCTCTCCGGATTGTCACCGGTGACCGGCGCGGTCTTGACCTTGCTCAACTCTGTGGTGAAGGCGGCCTTGGTGATGCCGTGGTCGGCGAAGATGCGCTTGATGGCGGGCGTCGCCCCGGCGAAAATGCCGATCATCAGATGCTCCACGGAGGTATATTCATCCCCCATGGACTTGGCGGCCTTCTCGGCGGCGTTGAGGATGCGGCTGGTCTCGGAGGAGAGATAGACCTCTCCGCCCTGGCCCACCTTGGGCAGCTGGGAAATGGCGGTGTCCAGCTCGGCCAGGACCGTGTTGCAGTCCACCCCCATCTTGCCCAGCAGGGACGGGATCAGCCCGCCGTCCTGGTCGATGAGGGCATAGAGCAGATGCTCCGGCGCGATGTAATTGTTGTTGTTTTCCTGGGCCATGGCCTGTGCGGTCTGCACGGCCTCCAGGCTCTTCTGCGTGTAGTTGTTGGCGTTCATTACAGCACCCCCTTAAAGGAGATAATATCGTATTCTATCAGATGTGTACTTTGGCGTTTCGCATGTGGGAGAAGTAGGCGGCCTCCACCTCGTGGGCGTCCAGCCGTCCGCTGAGATAGTGCTTCAATAGTTTGTCAAAGAGCTTGATGTACTCCGAGAGCGCCCCGGCCAGCTCGTCGGACGTGCAGTCGTGATCGGGCACGGCGATCGAGCGGACGAACTTCCCGTCATAGAGGGCGTAGTCGATCTTGGCCCCGGTGAGAGGATAGAGATGCGCGTCCTCGATCTGCTTCCAGAGGCGGAAGAAATCGGTCATGGCCTCAATGAGCGCTGCCGACTGGGTGCGGAACACCACGCTCAGCTCGCCGATCGCCTCGCCCCCGCCGCGGTAGAGCTCCACTTCGTACTTGACCGTAGGCCGGTACTTGTATTCCAGGGAGCTTTTGAGCGACATGGAGAAACTGTTCGGCGCGAAGAAGGGCACCAGATCCCGCGAAGGGCTCATCAGCTGCTCAATGGCGGAGAGCACGTCGTTGATGCGCCGCTCCGGCGTGGTGTAGTTGACGTACTCGGCCAGAATCTGGTTGATGAGATTGGAGCGGTTGGTTCCCATGCGGTGGGCCAGCGCGTCCACCTCCCGGACGACCTCGTCGTTGAGCATCAGGCTGTACAGCGTCTTTTTCATAAAGGATCACCTTGTTTCCCGCGGCGCCGTGCACAGCGCTGCTGTTTTCTATGGTCACAGTATAACGCGCGGCGCAAACTTTGTCAAGAATAATATATAAATTTAATTGCAAATTATATATGAACAAATTGCTGTTCCCGCACTTGATTTTTGCGGCGGGATTCTGTATAATAATCAGGCAATTGCATAGGGAGGGTTACTCAAGTGGTCGAAGAGGCGTGACTCGAAATCTCGTAGGCCGGTAACACCGGTGCTAGGGTTCAAATCCCTAACCCTCCGCCAAAAAACTCCAGCCAATTATTGGCTGGAGTTTTTTGGCGGAGGGCAAGTTTGCTTTGCAAACTTATCCGCGCGGCGGGGTTATTGAACGTGAAAGACACCCCTCCTGGGTTTCTTTCACAATATCTTCCTTCCCGAATGGGGAAGGTTAATCCAATACTTTTAGATGGGCAGGGATTTGAATCATGTCCGCACATGCCATAGGGCATGTGCGTTGACCAGTGCAAACACTGGTCAACACCTCTATTTCTTTTCGCGTCCCCCCGCAAGCGAAAAGAAATGCAGGCAAATCCCTAACCCAGAAAAAAGCACTGCGAGCGCAGTGCTTTTTTCAACGATGTGTTCCGCTGTGCGGAACGTGGTTAGCTCTGCGGCGTGATGGTTGCTTTGCAAGTGATGTGCGCTTCGCACATGAGATGTGGAACACAGCACATCACTGCGACCGCAGGGAGCGGCATCACTGTGCCTGCCCGGACAAACATCACTGGAGCAACCGCTCGCGACATCACTTTTTGCTCCCGCCCTACAGTCTACCAACGGTGGATTGCTTTTTTTCTCACTCCGGCGATATAATTGTTCTGCACAACGGGAGGGACAGCTTATGATGGATCAGCAGCAGATCGGCGTTTTTATCCAGGAGCTGCGGAAGGCCCGCGGCATGACGCAGCAGGAGCTGGCCGACCGGCTGGGCGTCACCAACAAGGCGGTCTCCAAGTGGGAGAAGGGGCGCTCGATGCCGGATGTGGCGCTGTTTGAGCCGCTCTGCGGAGAGCTGGAGATCAGCATCCCGGAGCTGCTTGCCGGGCGCAGGATCGGCGCGGACGCGCGGCAGCACGCGGCGGAGGAGCTGCTGCTGGAGTCCATCAGCAGGGGAAAGCTGGTGGGCCTGCAGGCTTTTCTGATGATCAATACGCTGATCGGCGTTGTGCTGGCGCTCAGCCCGCTGCTCTTCTCCGTCGAGCAGCCGCTTTCCTGGCTGCTGTTCGGCTTTGGCCTGCTGGAGTGCGCCATGGTCGTCTATTTTGACTGTTCTCTGCCCGGGCGGGAGACCCGGCGGCAATCCTTCGCGGTGCGCGTGATTTACACAGTCTGCCTGTTTTTCACCATGGGCGTCCTCAACTATCCCGCCTCAGTGCGCGAAGGGATCCCCCTCCGCAGGGAGATCCTGGTTTTCCTGATTCCCTGCCTCCTTGCGCTTCTGGTCCAGTTTGCCGTATGGCGCTTCAAGCGCAGCGAGTAAAACGCGCTGTCCGCCCGGACGATCCGGACCGCGTTTTTGTCCTGTTTCAGGTCGGCTTTGTGCTACTGTCTCCCGGGAAAAGGGGTATATAATGATCCCAGCATGAGCGAATAAATACGGAACAGGAAGGATCATTATGAAATTCAAGAGAGCATATCTGGTCGCGCCGCGAAAGATTGATTTCATCGAAGTGGATGAGGAGCCGGGAGAGGGCGAAGTCCTGCTGAAGATCGCAAGCTGCGGCCTGTGCAACTGGGAGCTGAACTTCTGGGACGGGAACATGAAGATCGGCGACTATCCCATGAAGCTGGGGCATGAATTTGCCGGCGAGGTCGTAAAGCTCGGCCCCGGCGTCAAACGCCTGAAGGTGGGCGACCGCGTCAGCGCGATCCCTGACGGGCTCAATTTCGGCGGCTTCGGCCAGTACCGGGTGACCAGCGAGAAGGAGTGCCAGCTGCTGGCTGACGGGATCGACCCGGTTTACGCCCTGGGAGAGCCGCAGAAGTGCGTGATGACCGTGCTCCGGGCCACCGCGCCCGAACCCGGCGACTTCGGCGTGGTGCTGGGCGTCGGCCCAATGGGCATGTGGTGCGTGCAGGCGCTGGCGGGCAAGTCTCTGGCCGGCCTGATCGCCATCGACATTGACGACGGAAAGCTCGCGATGGCAAAGCAGTTTGGCGCGACCCACGTCATCAACAGCAAGAGCGAAGACGCCGCGGCGCGGATCCGCGAGATCACCGACGGCCACATGGCGGATTTCGTGATCGAAGGCACCGGCCTCAACGCCGTCTTCAACGCCGCGCAGGATTATCTGCGCCAGGGCCGGGGTCGGCTGATCCTGATGAGCAGCCACCACGACAGCGGTGAATTTGATTTCCGCAAGGCCATCGACCTCTGCGCCAACATCATCGTCCCGCATCCCGGCTACTCCCAGGACCCCTGGGACGATTTTCGCCGCACTGTGCAGCTCATCAACAACGGCGCCTTTGTGACGAAGCCCCTGGTGACCCATGAGTTCAAGCTCAGCGAGATCGAGAAGGCTTTCGAGACGCTGGAGCACAAACCGGCCGGCTTCAACAAGGGCATCGTGATCCCGGACTGATTTTCACGGTTCCCATTTTCTCCGAAATGTGGTAGAATCATCCTGCTTTCTCCGGGAGAGGAAGCAGGATGAATTTATTACAGTCGGAAAAGGAAGGACTTATGAAAAAAACAGAGATCTACATCGGCCTGAACGATCAGGACAGCAAGGTGCAGAAGTTTGAAACCTCCAAATACGTCTCCATTCTGAAGAATGTGTGCATCAGTTACCGGGTCCCTTTTTCCTTTTCTCTGATTGAGGGCGGCTACATCCACGAATCCGGCGAGTATACGCAGGAAACCACGCTGGCGCTGTCCCTGATCGGTGTGGAGCACAGCACGGTGGAGGAGATCGCCCGGGATCTCTGCGTCTTTTTCCACCAGGAATCCGTCCTGATCACGGTGGGTGAGGTGGAAACTTACAGCATCCGGGGCGGCATGCAGTCCGACGACGAAGACCCGTCCTGACGTATAATGTATACGGCGCAGGGAAAAGGGGCGGCATGCCCCTTTTCTTTTTATTATAAGTGTGGTAAAATCCAGAAGATCATTGCATTTTAAGGACGCGCACCCATGGAAAACACGAAAATCCCAAAAGCATACAAGCGGCAGCTCCTGTGGCGCTTTCTGAAGGGGAGCAAGGGCCTCTTTGTGCTCAGCATGCTCTGCGCCGCGCTCTCGGCGCTGGCGGACATGCTCTCGCCCCAGATCATCCGCGTCGCGGTGGACAATGTCCTCGGCGGCAAGGAAGCCCAGATCCCGGCCATCGCCCTGCGCCTGGTGGAGCGGGCCGGCGGTTTCGCCTATCTGGCGGAGCATATCTGGATCATGGCCCTGGCCCTGCTGGCGGTGGCGCTTTTGAAGGCGCTGAGCGTGTTCGGCTTCAACGTTGCCAAGACTACGGCGGCCGAGACCCTGGTCAAGACCATGCGCGACAGCCTCTTTGCCCACATCGAGCGCCTGCCCTTCGCCTGGCATATGAAGCATCACACCGGCGACATCATCCAGCGCTGCACCTCGGACATCGACACGATGAAAAACTTCGTGGCCGAGCAGATGACCAACATCATCCGCATCGTGATCCTGTTGGTGCTGAGCCTGGGCTTCATGCTCTCCATGAGCTGGAAGCTGACCATCATCGCCGTCCTGCCCGTGCCCTACATCATCATCCGCTCCTTCCACTTCCACCGGAAGATCGGCGAGGCCTTTTTGAAGTGCGACGAAAACGAGGGCATCCTGTCCTCTATGGCGCAGGAGAACCTGACCGGCGTGCGCGTGGTGCGCGCCTTCGGCGCCGAGCGCAGCGAGAGAGACCGCTTCTTCAGACAGAACGAGTATTATACCGGCCTGTGGATGAAGCTGGCCCGGCCGCTGGCCCAGTTCTGGACCGTGAGCGACATCCTCTCCGGCATTCAGATCTTGCTGATCGTAATTTTCGGCTCCATCTTCTGCATCCGGGGCGAGATGCTCCCGGGCGCATATATCGCCTTTCTGTCCTACGGCGCGATCATGACCTGGCCCGTGCGCATGCTGGGCCGCATGATCTCCGAGATGAGCAAGGCCGGCGTGTCGGTGGAGCGCATCGCCTACATTATGATGGCCGGGGAGGAGCAGGAGACCGGCAAGGCTCTCCGCGCCCCCATGGATGGGGATATTGTCTTTGACCATGTGAGCTACGCCTACGATAACGGCCCCGAGATCCTCCACGACGTGAGCTTTACGATGAAGGCCGGCAGCACGCTGGGCATTCTGGGCGGCACCGGCAGCGGCAAGTCCACGATGATGCTCCTGCTGGACAAGCTCTATGAGCTGCCCGAAGGCTGCGGCACGATCTCCATCGGCGGCACGGACATCCGGGACATTGAGACGCCCTGGCTGCGCCACAACATCGGCATGGTTTTGCAGGAGCCCTACCTCTTCTCCCGCACGCTGAAGGAGAACATCGCCATCACCAATGAGCAGATGCCTATGGAGGAGATCCGGGAGGCGGCCCGCGCCGCCTGTCTGGACGAGACGATTGAGAGCTTTTCCAAGGGCTATGAGACCTTCGTGGGCGAGCGGGGCGTGACGCTCTCCGGCGGGCAGAAGCAGCGGGCGGCCATCGCCAGGATGCTGACGCAGAACACGCCCATCATGATCTTCGACGACTCCCTCTCCGCCGTGGATACGGAGACGGATGCGAAGATCCGCGCCGCGCTGGAGCGCCGCTTCGGTTCCGCGAGCATCATCCTCATCTCCCACCGCATCACCACGCTCTCCAAGGCCGACCAGATCCTGGTCATCGACAAGGGCCGCATCGCCGAGCGCGGCAGCCATGAGCAGCTGCGGCACGGCGGCGGCATTTATCAGCAGATCTGCGAGATACAAAGCTCCTCTGCTGAGGAAGGGGGTGTGTCGGCATGAAGAAAACACAGACTCCGACCAAAAAACTCCCCTTCTTCGGCATCGGCAAGGTGCTGCCCTACCTGAAAAACTACAAAAAGCCCATGGCCATCATGATCCTGGGAAGCGTGATCGGCAGCGTCTACGACGTGGTGATCCCCGTCTTCCAGCGCTATGCCCTGAACCACTTCATCACCCTGGGCACGCTGGAGGGCATGCCGCTCTACATTCTCCTGTACCTGGCCGCCATCCTGCTCGCCGCGCTCGTGAACTACGCCGCGGCGCTGATGGGCACCAAGGTGGAGGTGGGCGTGGACAAGGATCTGAGAAACGACGCCTTTGCCCACCTGCAGACCCTGAGCTTTTCCTATTTTAACCAGAACAGCGTGGGCTACATCCACGCCCGCGTCATGTCCGATACCGGCCGCATCGGCCAGCTCGTGAGCTGGACCGTGCTGGACAGCATCTGGCAGCTGGGCTACGTGATCGGCGCGGTGGTCGTCATGTTCAGCATCAACGCCCGGCTCGCGGCGCTGGTGGTGGCCGTGCTGCCGCTGGCCGTGCTGTTCTACGCCATTTTCCAGGGCAGACTCACCCGCGTCAACCGGGAGATCCGCGAGCTCAACTCCCAGATCACCGGCGACTTCAACGAGGGCATCACCGGGGCCCGCACGGTCAAAACCCTGGTCATTGAGGACACGATGGAGAAGACCTTCGTGGCCGACACCGCCAAGATGCGCCGCAAGGCGATCCAGGGCGCGCGGCTGCGCGGTCTCTTCGCCGTGACGATGCACTTCGCCTCCTCCCTGGCCCTGGCCGTGGTGCTCTGGAAGGGCGGCTATATCGCCAAAACCCAGATCGGCACCTTCTCTCTGTTCATGTCCTATGCCCAGGGCATGATGGAGCCGGTGCGCTGGGTGGTGGACGCGATCTCCGACCTGATCACCACCCAGGTCAACATCGAGCGGCTGACCCGCCTGCTGGAGACCGAGCCGGACGTGAAGGATTCCCCCAAGGTCATCGCCCGCTACGGCGACAGCTTCGAGCCCAAAAAGGAGAACTGGGAGGAACTGCGTGGCGACATCGAGTTTGAAGACGTGAGCTTCCGCTACCCCGACGGGGACGAGACCATCCTGGAGCACTTCAACCTGAAGATCCCCTTCGGCACCAACGTGGCCATCGTGGGCGAGACCGGCGCCGGCAAGTCGACGCTGGCAAACCTGATCTGCCGCTTCTATGAGCCCACAGCGGGCAGGCTGCTCATCGACGGGCGGGACGCGCGGGAGCGCTCCCAGCTCTGGCTGCACTCCGCCATCGGCTATGTGCTGCAGACGCCGCACCTGTTCTCCGGCTCCGTGCGGGAGAACCTGCTCTACGGAAATCCCCATGCCACAGACGAGGACATTGCCCGCGCGCTTAAGCTCGTGAGCGCCGAGGGCGTGATCGAGAAGCTGGAGAAGGGGCTGGACACCGACGTGGGCGAGGGGGGCGATATGCTCTCCACCGGTGAAAAGCAGCTTCTGAGCTTTGCCCGCGCCATCCTGGCAGAGCCGAAGATCCTGGTGCTGGACGAGGCCACCGCCTCGGTGGACACCATCACCGAGCAGAAGATCCAGGCCGCCATCGACACGATCATCCACGGCCGCACCTCCATCGTCATTGCCCACCGCCTCTCCACCGTGCGCAATGCGGACGTGATCCTGGTGGTGCGCGACGGCAAGATCATCGAGCAGGGCAGGCATGAGGAGCTCATGCGCGCCCGGGGCCACTATTACCGTCTCTACACCCGACAGTACGAGGATGAGGCCACCAGCGCCGCCCTGGCGTAAAAAGCTTCAATAACACAAAAAGAGCACTGCGAAACGCTGTTTCACAGTGCTCTTTTTCTATTATTTCGTACTTACAGCTCGGGATAGAGGGGGAAGCGGCGGGTCATCTCGATGACCTGCTCCTTCACTTCGGGAACTGCGCTCTCACCCTCTTCAATCAGACGGGCGATGAAGGAACCGACCTGACGCATATCCTCTTCCTTCAGGCCGCGGGTGGTGACGGCGGGGCTGCCGAAGCGCATGCCGGAGGTCAGCTTGACGGACTGGGTATCGAAGGGGATGGTGTTCTTGTTGGCGGTGATGTTGGCCGCGTCCAGCAGCTCCTGCACCTCGGCGCCGGTCTTGCCCTTGCTCATCACATCGGCCAGCATCAGGTGGTTGTCGGTGCCGCCGGAGACGAGACGCACGCCGTTATTCTGCAGGGACTCGGCCAGCGCGGCGGCGTTCCTGACCACCTGGGTCTGGTACTCCTTGAACTCGGGCTTCAGCGCCTCACCGAAGCAGACGGCCTTGGCCGCGATGGTGTGCATCAGCGGGCCGCCCTGGGTGCCGGGGAAGACGGCGGAGTTGATCTTCTTCTTCAGCTCGTCCGTGCACAGAATCAGCGCGCCGCGGGGGCCGCGCAGGGTCTTGTGGGTGGTGGTGGTGACCACATGGGCGTAGGGCACCGGGCTCGGGTGCACGCCCGCGGCGACCAGGCCCGCCACATGGGCCATGTCCACCATCAGGTAGGCGCCGACAGCATCGGCGATCTCACGCATCTTCTTGAAGTCAATGAAGCGGGGATAGGCGCTGGCGCCGGCGATGATGATCTTCGGCTTCACTTCCTCGGCCCGCTGCAGGACCGTGTCATAGTTGATGGCCTCGGTCTCCGGGTCCACGCCGTAGAACTGGGCGTCAAAGTACTTGCCGGAGATGGAGGCCTTGGAGCCGTGGGTCAGATGGCCGCCGTGGCTCAGATCCATGCCCAGGATCGTATCGCCCGGCTTGAGGAGCGCCAGGTACACGGCCACATTGGCCTGGGAGCCGGAATGGGGCTGGACGTTGGCATGCTCCGCGCCGAAGAGCTGCTTTGCGCGCTCGATGGCCAGGGTTTCCACCTCGTCCACATACTGGCAGCCGCCGTAGTAGCGGGCGCCGGGATAACCCTCGGCATATTTATTGGTCAGATGGCTGCCCATGGCCTCCATGACGGCCTGGCTCACAAAGTTCTCCGAGGCAATCAGCTCCAGATGGTCGCGCTGCCGCTGCAGCTCACGCATCATGGACGCGTATACTTCCGGGTCCTGCTGTCTGATGGATTCATAGCTCATGAATACAGCCCTCCATGTTTTTCAATTGCGAAACCCGTTTCGCAATTGAGGACTCGTGCTTATCGCAACGGGCAATCGCCCGTTTTGGTCGGCACGAGGGCTCGCATTGCTCGCCTTAGGGAGTTATTGAGGCGGCAGAGCTACCTCAATAACGAATGAGATTCCCTTCGGGGCAAAGGCCCGAGTTTGCTTGCGGCTTTCACAATCGTATTTTGATTTCGACACATTATACTCTTTTTCCCGCTTTCTTACAATCCGGCAAGTTTACCGAATATTCCTTGAAGCTTTTGGGGAAAGATGGTACAATCCATGTATGATACCCGAAACCATCATTTTCGGAGGTGTTCTCCCGTGAAAAAATTCTTCAAGGGCCTTCTGATCCTGCTGCTGGTGATCGTCCTCGCCGTGGGCGGTCTGTTCGGTTTTCTGACCGTGACGGAGTTCAAGCCCGCACCCGTGGAGCCTCTCGGCTTTTTCGGCCAGGCGGCGGAGGAGTTGCCCGCCCTGCAGGAAGGGCAGCATCTGCGTATCCTCTCCTGGAACATCGGCTACGCCGGTCTCGGCGCCGAGTCCGACTTCTTCATGGACGGCGGAGAGAACTCCATGTCCGCTGACAAGGCCACTGTGCAGCGCTATCTGGACGGCATCCGCGGCCAGCTGGGCGTGGGCGACTACGACCTCGTGATCCTGCAGGAGGTGGATACCGACTCCAAGCGCACCTACCGCATCGATGAGACGCAGCCGCTCTCCATCGGCCAGTCGGTCCATGCGCTCAACTATTCCTGCCCCTTCGTGCCCATTCCCTGGCCGCCCATCGGCCGGGTGCACAGCGGGCTGCTGACCACCTCAGAATATAAAATCGACGAGGCGGCGCGCATCGCCCTCCCATGCCCCTTCTCCTGGCCCCTGAGTACGGCAAACCTCAAGCGCTGCTTGCTGGTTTCCCGTCTGCCCATCGAGGGCAGCGACAAAGAGCTGGTGCTGGTGAACCTGCATCTGGAGGCCTATGACGACGGCGCGGGCAAGATCGCCCAGACCCGGCAGCTGATGGGCCTGCTGCAGGAGGAGTACGAAAAGGGCAACTACGTCATCGCGGGCGGGGACTTCAACCAGACCTTCCCCGGTTCGCTCGACGTCTACCCGATGATCGACCCGGAGTACTGGACCCCGGGCGTACTGGAGGAGGAATCCCTGCCTGCCGGCTTCTCCTATGTCTACGACCTGGCGGCGCCCAGCTGTCGGCTTCTGAACCAGCCCTATAACCCGGCGGACACGGCCCACACCCAGTACTACATCATCGACGGCTTCATCGTCTCTCCCAACGTGACGGTGGAGGCGGCGGATACGCTGGATCTGAGCTTTGCCAATTCCGACCACAACCCGGTCTGCATGAGCGTGGTCCTCGGCTGAGCACGCCCTGCAGCTTCTCCACAGGCGGCAGGGGAGATGAGACATTATCTCGTAAAATGTCTAAACATCTTCCCTGTCGCTTTGCATAAAGAATTGGAAGCATTTTGGGTGATTTCGATAAAAATCCGGCCGGCCTGACCCCCAAACTTGATTTTAACCCGGTGGATTGATAAACTGTAAGCAGGCACTTTTTAAGAAAAGAGGGATCAAATGAGAGACCTGAAACATCTGATTACATTCGAAAACCTCCTGCAGACGGCCAACAACGCCCTCGTCGCCCAGGCCAAGAGCGACGGCAAGGTCTGCGTGGCCTACACCTGCGAAAACGTTCCCGAACCCCTGCTGAACCTGGGGGACTGCTGCTCCATCCGTCTCTTCGCTCCCCACACCGGCTCCATGGACATCGCCACCTATTACATGACCAATCTGCTGTGCGAGCCGAGCCGCGCCCTGCTGGAGCGCGCGATCGAGGGCGGCTTCAACTTTGCCGACTGCGTCATCACGCCTGACGGCTGCACCATGATGAACCGCGCGGTGGAGAACATGGAGCTGCTGCACACCATGGGCGAGGGCAACCCCCACTTCTTCCATGAGTACATGGAGATCGCCTTCAAGAACACCGAGAGCGACGTGGCCCTGGCCGTGCTGCAGTGCACGAACCATGTGCTCAAGCCCCTGCACGAAAACTACGGCGTGGACATTTCCGACGCCGCGATCCGCGAGGCTGTGGAGCGGCACAACAAGGTCTGCCGCCTGATCCGCGCCATCGGCGAATTCCGCAAGGGCGACAGGCCCCGCATCACCGGCTATGAGTTCCATGTGCTGTGCCTTGCCACCTACGTATGTCCCAAGTACCTGATCCTCGACATGCTGGAGGAGACGCTGGAAGAGCTCAAGACCCGCGAGCCGGACGACAAGCCCTACCGCGCCCGCCTGCTGGTGGTCGGCTCCGAGATGGACGATCCCGGCATGATCAAGCTCATCGAGGAGCAGGGCGCTCTGGTCTGCTGCGACCGCTTCTGCTTCGGCTCCTACCCCGGACGCAATGAGATCGTTCTCAACGAGGAGGAGGACGCGCTGACCCAGGTCTGCCGCCACTACATCACGAACTGCCAGTGCCCGCGCATGATGAGCATGGACAAGGTCTACGGCCGCAAGCAGTACGTGGCTGACCTCGCCCGCGAGTACAAGGCCGACGGCATCATCTACCAGCAGGTCAAGTTCTGCGACCCCTGGGCCTATGAGAGAACGCTGGGCTCCGCGATGCTGAACGCGGACTTCGGCTATCCCGTCCTGTCCGTCGACCGCCCCTACAACATTGCCTCTTCCTCCGGCCAGATGCGTACCCGCGTGCAGGCCTTTGTGGAGAGCATTGAGATCAAGAAGATTCAGAGAGGTGAGCAGGCATGAAAACGGTTCCGAAAGTTGTCAACCCCGTCAAGCGTGCCGGTGAAGAGTCTCCCGGCAAGATCTATGACGAGAAGCTGAAGGTCCGCGCCCGCCGTGAGTGGCGCGGTGTGAAGGACACCTTCTACGATTACACCCGCTGGCTGTACCTCATCTTTGTGCTGGCCCGCTTCATTGTGGTGCCCCGCAACATCAAGGGCTTCTTCCGCTACCGCTGGATGATGAGCTATCTCTTCGTGCCCCACGGCATGGACAAGTTCACCATCGGTCTGCGCGACGAGGCGCTGCGCATCGCCCACACCTCCTTCAACTTCGTCATTGCCGACGTGACCCAGGCCATCGCCAACTGCTTCCGCGGCGACCGCCGCGTGGGTAACGACAAGGCCTACTCCGACAAGTGCGTCATCACCGACGAAAACTCCATGGTCACCTTTATGATGGGCTTTGACACCAAGAAGGTCCACACCATCCTGCGTGAAGTGCCCACCATGTTCGCCTCCAACATCTTCCATCAGTTCAACGTCATGCACTATCTGGACATCGCCCAGCAGTACGGCATCCCGGGCGACGTCTGCCCCATGCCCGAGGCCGAGGCCGGCATCTCCATCGATGACGACTTCTGCGTGCTGGGCAAGTGCGCGGTCCAGAACAACACCACCTGCGACGGCTCTCTGATGGGCAACGGCATCATCGCCAAGCGTCTGGAACGCGAGTACGGCATCCCCACCTTCCAGCTGGCCACCCCGCTGCGCCACCGCGAGCCGGACGTCATGGACTATGCCGCCCGCGAGATCAAGAAGGCCATCGCCTTCGTCGAGGAGCACACCGGCGAGAAGTGGGACTGGGATGTGTACTTTGCCGCGGCCAAGCGCGTCAACGACGCCACCCGCTGCCGCATCGCCCAGATGGAGATCAACTCCACGCCCTATCCCCAGTTCTTCGGCGCCGCCTTCAGCCTCTATAACGACACCAACTACATGGGCAACTCCGGCCGCAACGCCGACTTCGTCAAGATCGACCACAAGCTCCTGAAGCTTGCCCAGCAGGGCTATGAGGCCAAGCGCATGTACGCCAAGGAGTACCGCCACCGCGCCATCGTCTGGGGCGTGCAGCCGCAGTACGTCATCGACATGCTTTACTGGATGGTTCAGTGCTGGGGCGTTGTGCCTCTGACCGACATGCTCTCCGTCATCAACACCGACATGATCGCCGAGGTGGATACCCCCGAGAACCGCGAGCAGGCCTACCGCGACATGGCCATGCTGAACATGGAGATGATCATGCGCAACCACACCCACGGCGGCTACAAGGTCCTGGTGGACGAGCTGTGGGAGCTGTGCGAGAAGATGAACGCCGACATCGTCATGATGTGGGAGCACATGAGCTGCAAGGCCCTCACCGGCATGCACGGCCAGTTTGAGGAGCAGGCCCGCGAGCGCGGCATCCACATCATGTGGGTCTCCCACGACCTGTGCGATCCCCGCGTCTTCACCCGCCAGGCCATCCGCGACCAGGTCAACAACTACATGCGCACGGTCATGCGCGAGGAGCCGCTGGATCCGTCCCTTGAGAACATCCCAGATAATGAGGCATACTAAGGAAGGAGAACGCGAAAAATGAAGAAGCTGCTAAAATTCCCCCTGTATCTGCTGTTGGCCGCGCTGGGCTTTTTCGTGGTCACCTTCACGATCTACTTTTTCAACCTGGACATGAAGGCCACCGCTCTGCTGGCCCCCTGGCTGGAGAAGTGGTACGACCACCTGGACCGCAAGCAGTACATTTAAACGGCATCGTACAAAGATGAGCCCGGATCGCTTTCGCGATCCGGGCTCTGAGACTGTCAATAAACTGCCGCTATTGCGATGGAAAACAGAGCCGCGGGGGAGCTCGAGGGGGGCAAGACCCGCCTCGAGTACAATCAGACGCCGCCCCCAAAGCTTGATTTTTCAAGCTTTTGGGATAAAGCATTTTGTATTCTGACAAAATGCTCGGCGGCAGAAGCGCAGTCAAAAAAGTCTGTAATGGACTTTTTTGACACGCAGAGAGCCCGGATCGCGAAAGCGATCCGGGCTCTCTGCGTGTGCTGTGTACAATCGGCGGTACCGCCGGGTCAGGATTGACAGGCCGTCCGTTTCAGGATAGAATCAAAGCAAATTTTGAAGTTCCGGAGGCTGCCATGAAGAAGGTTGCCATCGTGACCGGCGGCAGCGGCGGCATCGGGCGCTGCACGGCGGCGTCCCTGCAGAAGGCCGGCTGCAGGGTCTATGAGTTTTCCCGGCGGGAGAAGCCGCAGGAGGGCGTCGTCCACTTGACGGCGGACGTGACCGACGAGCAGCAGGTCCGCGCTGCGGTGGCCGAGGTGCTGCGCCGTGAGGGACGGATCGATATCCTGGTCAATAACGCGGGCTTCGGCATCTCCGGCGCGGCAGAGCTGACAGAGAGCAGGGACGCCCACGCCCAGCTGGAGCTGAACCTCTACGGCATGGATCATGCCGTCAGGTCTGTGCTGCCTGCCTTGCGCCGTCAGGGCGGCGGCCGCATTGTGTGTATGAGCTCCATCGCCGGCATCCTGCCGATTCCCTTCCAGCTCTGGTACTCGGTGAGCAAGGCGGCCATCAACGCCTATGTCCTGGCGCTGCAGAACGAGGTGCGGCCCTTCGGGGTCACGGTCTGCGCTGTCATGCCGGGTGATATCGCCTCCGGCTTCACCGACGCCCGGCAGAAGTCCGCCGCCGGGGACGATGTGTACGCCGGGCGGATCGAGCGCTCGGTGGCGGTCATGGAAAGAGATGAGCGGGGCGGCATGAAACCCGAGGACGCGGGCGCCTATGTGGCGAAAATGGCCCTGAAAACCAACAGCAAACCGCTGGTGGCCCTGGGCCTTCCCTACAAGGGGGCCGCCGTGCTGGCAAAGCTTTTGCCGCGGCGCTTTTCCAACTGGATCATCGGCCGGATCTACGCAAAATAAGGATCAGGATTGTGATGCGGTGAGCAGCAAAGCGGGAACAGGGGGCGGCCTGCCACCTGTTCCCGCTTTGCGTCTTCAGCTTCTGCTGCATGGTGTCTCCGCTCAGAGCAGCTCTTTCGGAATGCCGATCCTGCCGCCGCCGTTTTCCGCCGTGAACAATGCGCAGTTGCCGATGTTCTTTGACCAGTATGCCCCATCGGAACCCGGCGTCAGGTATTCCAGAAGTCCCTTCATGGAAATGGCGTGGACGGAGAGCAGGATGTTGCCCTCAAGTGCCCGGATATCCTCCAGAAAGGCCCCTGCCCTCGCAACGACCGCGGAGAGCTGCTCCATCCCGTCCGGGGCGGGATTGTGCCTGAAGTCGCTGAAAAAGTGCAGGATTTCCGGCGGGAGGCGGCTCAGGTCCGTCCCTTCGTAGGGGCCATAATCCATCTCGATCAGGCGATCGTCAATGACGGGCTCGAGGGAGGGAACGACCAGCCTGGCCGTTTGGACGGCCCGCTGCAGGGGACTGCTGTATACTGCATCGAAGCGGATGCCCGTTAACTTTTCGGATGCCGCTCTCGCCTGGGCGATCCCGCGTTCGTCCAGCGGGCTGTCGCTCCTGCCCTGCAGGAGACAGCGCTGATTCCACTCTGTCTGCCCGTGGCGGATGATGTAGAGCATGTGTTTTCCCTCCTGTCCGGCCCGGATAATCGGGGCACGTTCATTATCCCCTATTGTAGCACAGAACTGCGTCCCGATCCACAGGATTTGCGGGAGAAGCGCTGTTTTTTGCCGCGATACGCCCGGTGCGCATCGCGGGAGAAAAAAGTCGTTTGACACGCTCACCCGGGCATCATATAATAGACAAAGTGAAGCTGACCGGCGCTGCCGGCAGAGAGAAAGCAGCCCTGCGCTGCATGGAAAGGAGACGACTGGCTTTGATCCCGAGTTTTTCCGTTGACCACAGAGCCATTGTGCCCGGCATTTTCACCAGCCGGGTGGACCAGGTCGGCAGCGGCGTGGTCACAACTTATGATATCCGACTGACGCGCCCGAACCGCGAACCGGCGGTGGATGTGGGGGCGATGCATTCGCTGGAGCACATCATTGCCACCTTCCTGCGCAACGACCCTGACTGGAAGGACGATATCATCTACTGGGGGCCGATGGGCTGCCTGACCGGCTTTTACCTGATCCTCAAGGGCGAGCGCACGCCCCGGGAGATTTACGGCCTGATCCTGCGGGCCTTCCGGTCGGTTGCGGAGGCGCAGGAGGTTCCCGGCACCGCGCCGGAAAACTGCGGCCATTACCTGATGCACAACCTGGGTATGGCCAAGTGGTATGCGGCGCGATTTGCCGACTACCTGAGCGAGAATGCGGACAATCCCGCCATCTTTGCCTATCCGCAGACCGAGCGCCTGGTTACGGAGAACGGCCGGGCTTTCTTCGATTCGTAATTATGATTATCGGATGGCGAAAAGCCAAAAAGCATTTTGCCATCCGATGGGCATTATAAGCTGACGCCCTGCGCTGCCTTGGCTGTCGACAGCAAAAGAAGCACCCCGAGGGGTGCTTCTTTTGCTGTTGAAGACGGCTCCTGTAAAGAAAACCGATGCCGCAGTCTTCAATTGGGGATTTTACTTGTTCTGCGCTGCGTGCTCGCCGGCGATGAAGCCGAAGGTCACAGCATGGCCGAGCGAAAGGCCGGGGTGGAAGAAGGGATAGTCGGGAGCACCGTAGAACTGGCCGCCCAGGTTGCCGACGGCGTACAGACCCTTGATGACCTCGCCGCTCTCGGTGGTGACACGGCCGTACTCATCGGACAGGACGCCCGCGGTGATGGAGGAGCAGCGGATATGGCGGCGGATGCCCCAGAAGGGAGCGGTGTCGAACTTGTGCAGATACTTGGCGGGCTTGCCGAAGTCAAGATCCTCACCCTTCTCGCACAGCTCGTTGTAGCGGTTGAAGGAGGCCACGGTCGCCTCGACGGGCAGGCCGAGCTTTTCGGCCAGCTCCTCGATGGTGTCGGCCCGGAAGGTGTCGATCAGCTCGGGGAAGACGCTGACGTGCAGGCTGGGATCCTCTTCCTTGAGGTAGCGCTGCATGACGAATTCGGGCACGGGGCCGTTGGCGTATTCCATGTAGTTGTTGTCGTAGATCTGGCAGTACCAGCCGAGAGAGCCCGTCTCCTGATGCTCGGGATCCATGTTCTCACCTTTGAAGCCCGGCTGCCATTTCAGAACGTTGGAGATATAGGCCATATCCACTTCTTCGCTGACGAAGCGCTCGCCGTTCATATTGACGATCAGGTAGGGCGGCTCGTCCCACATCAGGCCCGCGTCAAAGTCATGCATGACGCGGCTGTGGGCCACAGGCTCCATGCAGCCGCCGGCTTCGATGGCGAGAATGTTGCCGTCGCCGGTGCGGTGGACGACCTTCTTGTCGAACTTCTCAATGTCCGGGCAGAAGCGGCGGACCATCGTGGCATTGTTTTCGTAGGCGCCGGTGGCGAGAATGACGGACTTGGCGTTGAACTTGATGTAGTTGCCGTCCAGATCCTTGCCCACGCAGCCGATGACGGTGCCTTCCTCATCCTTGATGAGCTGGACGATCGGCGTGCTGAAGAAGACCTGCAGATTGTCGCCGTACTCCTCCTGCGCATCCTTCAGGATGCCGGAGACGAGGCTGCCGTAGTTGCCGGGCTTGGGGCCGAACCAGGGAGCGAAGACCTCGACCTTGTCTTCGCCGAAGTCGTAGGACTGGGTGCCGTCGTGCCAGACGCCGGTATAGACGGCGGAGGTATCCTGATACTTGGTCACGCCGTATTTGTTTACCCACTCGTTTTCCTCAGTGACGCCGCTCTTTTCGCAGACGAAGCGAAGCGCCTCCTCGGAGCGGTCGATGTAAGCCTCGAGCAGCTTGCGGTTATTGCGCCAGCAGTTGACGGCGGTGGCGAAGGTGAGCCACTTTTTCAGGCCGCCCTCGGTGGAACCGCCCTTGATGATGGCGGAGGAGCAGTTGCCCTGGGAGACGGCGACCGCTTCTTTCTGGAGCACGGCGACCTTTGCGCCCATATCGGCGGCCTTGACGGCGGCGATGACACCGGAAGCGCCGGCGCCGGCGACTACAACGTCAACATCGACTTCCTGGGCAAATTCGGTGATCGGCTCCAGCTCCACAGCGGAGGCGTTGATGTCGTCCGCGGTGATATCGGTCAGAACAAAGGCGCTGGAAGATTCGATCTGAGGCTTCACGCTGCCGGAGTTGACGGCCTCGCCCTTGGCCTGCGCGATGCAGTTTTTCAGAGCGGTCCTTACGGCCGTACTGGTAATGCTGGCGCCGCTGACGCCGTCGATATCAGCGCCCTGGGTGGCGATGATCTGCTCGATCAGGGCGTCCTTGGCAGCCTGGCCGATGGACGGGGTTTCGCCAGAAACATCAAGATCTACGCTGACAATGGAGTTTGCATCAAAGGTGGCGGTGACGACGACAGTGCCCATGCCGTCAGCCGTGGCGGAATAGGTTCCCGGGGTGTAGATCCCGGAGTCATCCGCAAAAGCGGTGATGCCGGTGACAGAAGTGAGGGCGACAGCGGCGGATCCGGCCAGCGCGCCCTTCAGAAAGTCGCGGCGGGAGAGATGTTTTCCGTTCATATGATACCCCTTTCAGTGAAGTGATGATTTATCATGCTTTGACAGCCCTGATAAACTTATAACAAATATAACACAGGGGATAATGAGAGTCAATTGCTAATCAACATCAGTTTATACCGACAGCACAGAACTTTGACTGTATACCCGTCAAATGAATCAGGCGGATCAATCCGCGCCGGAGGCGCGGCAGGACTCGACGTCGCTGCGCGGCACTAGGATGAGCTTACGCTCATCCGTCGCCGGAGCCGGTTTGAGGTTGGGGTCATCAAAACCAAAAGAAGCACCCCTTCATGGGGTGCTTCTTTTGGTGCCGGTGACCGGACTCGAACCGGTACGGGATTGCTCCCAGGGGATTTTAAGTCCCCGGTGTCTACCGTTCCACCACACCGGCGTGCGGGATTACTTTATCACTCGGCACAAAAAGTGTCAAGCAAAAGGAGGGGCGCAGCCTCTCCTTTTGTCTCACATGTTTGCGCCGCTTATCCCACGACGACCACGCCGTCGGCCTTGACGGTGACGGTGTCACCGGTCTTGACGGCCTCCAGGAACTCCTCACCCAGGTTGTCCACCACGGGCATCTTCGCCTCGGTCCAGACGTCGGCCAGGATCGCGCCGGAGGCCGCGAGGGAGTCGATGGGCTTCGAGAAGAGCATGCAGGCGGGCTGCTTGCCCAGCGCGGCCACACAGTAGAGCACCATGCCGCCGGTGGTGGAGCCGATGGTCTGGGGCAGGCACAGGGCCTTGCCCATCATGGGCTGGCCGTACAGATCGGCGTTGTTCTGATCGCCGCACTTGACCTCGGTGTCATGGCCCAAGGCTTTGAGGTCGCCGAACATGAGGGCCATCTGGTAGCTTGCCAGGGTGTTGAAGCCGCCGTGGCTCACCAGGGCCTCCGCCGAGCACTCGCCGGGGACGACCACGCGCCCTTTGAATTCACGCATCATGCTTCACCTCCCGTGATGATCTCCAGGATCTCCGCCTCGGTGTGGTACTTGGCGCTGGTGTAGGTGCGCAGCTTGTTGGACGAGGTGATGACCGCCTTGGACTTGCAGAGGGGGTTGTTCATGTACATGAGCGGACAGATGTAGCTGAGCACCACGCCGTACTTTTTGAGCCGGTAAGCGTCCATTGTGGTCTCAAACTCCCGGATCACGGGCACCGGCGCCGTGAACACCGTGGGGACGGCCACCTTGTCGCGCCCATGCTTCCGAAGCCCTTCACCCACGGCCTCGGTCCAGTCCTGCAGCTGCCGCAGCGTCATGTGCGGGCAGCCGACAAAGCAGAGCTGGGGCTTCGCGTCGGGCTTTTTCCAGATGACGGGGTAGCTGTCCTTCACGCGCTTAAGCTCGGCGTCGTCGATGACGTAGACCTGCGCGCCCTCGCGGATCAGGCTCTCGCCCAGTTCCACGGCCTCGGGGGTCAGGTTTTCGATGTGGTAGAGGCCCACCGCGCCGTTGGAGGCGGTGGCCGCGCCGAAGTCCTTGAGATAGGTCCGGGCCTCGTCGTCCAGCTCTGTTCCCAGCCACTTGTCCAGCCCCTTCACATAGGGGACCTCCTCCATGACCTTCATGCCGATGGCGGAGCCGAGGAGCTGGGCCTCGGGTTTATGCTCACACTTGACTTCGATCACCCAGCTGGCCTTGCGGCCCTCGTCGGTCAAAAGGCCGAACTCGGGTACGAAGCCCGCGATGGAGCCCATCAGCTCGATCATGCCGGAGTTGCGGTTGCAGCGGGCGCCGAGCACGGAGTTTGCGTACACGACGGCGGAGGATTCCGCCCAGGAGAGCACATCGCCCTTCTTCGGGACATTGCCCACCTGATCCAGATAGCAGGCGCAGGTGTAGTCGTCGTCGCTCGTGATGCCGAGCTTGCGCATCTGGGCCTCGTAGCGCTCCTGCTGGGTGTACATGATCTTCTTGAACACCAGATCGTCCAGCAGGGAAGAGGGGACCTTCGGGTCCAGGGGCTTGGGGTCTGCGGTGAACTTCTGGCCCTCGGGGAGCCCGGCTGCGATCAGCTTGTCGTAGAGATCGTAGACGGGCTTCATGACCTCCAGCCCGAAGGAGATCACCGTGTGGCCGTATTTGCTGGTCACAGGCACCATGCGCTCGGCGCCGAAGGCCTCGCCGTACATGACCAGAGTCTTGACGATCTTGGCCATGATCTCGCCTTCCTTGCCGTCCAGCAGCGCCTGCTGTTCGGGCGTTAATTGCATCGTGATCACATCCTTTTTGTTATATCTTTTCCGGTTTGCCGACTGCCTTATACTCTGGCAATATTTTAACAGCCCATTCGGCGCAAGTCAATGACGGAAGCAGCGGCGCCTCCCCTTTGCGCCATAAGAAGTGCATGATATTCAACATTGACTGCAATGTCTGCCTCATGCTATAATACACAGGATTTTGGAATGCCGAAAGGCGCGGATGATCCCGTATCAGACAGGCGGGAGTGATCCCCTTTCGTGGATCGGATTCACGGCAGGGCGTCAGACAATCGGAGAGAAGCCGATAGAAAGGGAGCGCAGATGAACGCAGCACAGGCTTCCCGCGTATGGGAAGTTTCGGAAAAAGAAGTCAGAGCGATTTGCGAGGAGATGGGCATTGAGGCCGACAACATCCCCGAGGATACGGTTCCGGTCTATCTGCCGGACCGGTTCTACGAAGACAATCCTCACAGATACTATATTTATCTGATGGACGTGATCTCAAACACGCACATGGAGATCAGGGGCATAGATGAAGCGGTCCTTGAGACCTGTGTCGCCCAGCTGAAGGAAAAGAAGCTGATCGTTCTGAAAGCGGGAGCCGACCCGGAGTCCCTGAATTACCGCGATTATCTGGTGTCGGCGGAAAGAGATATCTACAACGAGTGGTACAACTCAATGATCAAAACCAGCATGTCTCTGGTGGATAAGATCCTTTCTCTCTTCAAATAACGGCATGAGCAGGC
>Ga0310697_10001812_pt1 | contig 23883 bp, 20 predicted proteins | sample 172DNAGHGlowgp2_FD_203883 | JGI IMG/M metagenome (GOLD analysis project Ga0310697, IMG submission 203883) | Sheep rumen microbial communities from Palmerston North, Manawatu-Wanganui, New Zealand - 1728 DNA GHGlow gp2 (v2) (version 2) | ecosystem: Host-associated > Mammals > Digestive system >...
ATCTATGAAGTTGAATTGAATGGCAGTCGTGTGGGCAATGAGTATTATGCTCCTGGTTTATCCCAGTACAACAAGCACCACTATTATCAGCAGTATGACATCACGCCGATGTTGGATACGACCAACAACTTGTTCGTCAGGTTGGGCGAAGGTTGGTGGTCTGGAGGCATGACTTTCTCTGGTGGCAACTGGAATTTCTTTGGCGACCAGTTGGCCTTCATGGCTCGCTTGTTGATAAGGTATGAGGACGGCGACTCGACGGTTGTCACCACTCAACCGGATAGTTGGGAGGTGAGCGACTGCTCGAAGGTGACCTACGCCAGCATGTTTCAGGGCGAGGTTTATGATAACACCACAGCTGCCAGTTCATGGCGAAAGGCATGCGAAATGCCACTCGAAGGTCATCTGCCAACTGAAGGAGGAGGCACGCAGCCCAAGGTCAATGACTACACCGATTTCCAACTTCTGCCTGCCCGTACCGCTGTCGGGTTGCACACCGTACTGAAGGCAACTCAGATGAATGAAGTACGGCCAGGAGTCTATGTCTATGATATGGGACAGAACATGGCGGGTTTCCCAAGAATGATGTTAAGAAACCTGCGTAAGGGACAGAAGGTGACATTCCGCTATGCCGAAGTGCTTTATCCCGATTTGCCTGAATATGGCGACAAGGCAGGTACAGTCATGCTTGAGAACATCCGTGCTGCTATGGCCCAGGACATCTACATTGCCCACGGCGACCCCTGTGAGGTTTTTTCTCCCGACATGACCCTACACGGCTATCGTTACGTCGAGATTACAGGCATCAATGACCCTCTGCCGACTGCCGACGTTGAAGGACTTGTCGTCAGCAGCATTGACCGTTTCACCGCCGATTTTGAATGCAGCAATCCGCTGGTGAACCGCCTCTGGCAGAACATCCGTTGGTCGATGCTGGCCAATTTCATCAGTATCCCTACCGACTGTCCCCAGCGCAATGAACGCATGGGGTGGAGTGGTGACATCAGCGTTTTTTCGAGGACTGCAGTCAACATGGCCGATATCGATGAGTTCCTCAGAAAACACACTCAGGCGATGCGCGATGTACAGACCTCCGACGGACGATTCCCTGATATCGCTCCTGTGGGTGGTGGTTTCGGTGGATTGCTCTGGGGCAGCGCTGGCATCACTGTGCCTTGGGAGTGCTGGCTCCAATATGCCGACATCGACATCTTGGCCAACCATTACGATGCCATGGCTGCTTATATCGATTATATCGAACACCATTATTTCGACCCTGCGACAGGATTGCTTGTGCAGCAACGGCAGTGGGGTGACTTGGGCGACTGGCTCGGACTGGAAGACGGGAAGAACGACAAGACGCTTCTCTTTGAGGCATACTATATCTACGACCTCGACATCATGCGCCAGACGGCTCTTTTGCTCCACAAGACAGCAGATGCAGAAAAGTATCAACGACGGATAGAGGAGCGCAAAAGATTCTTCATCGACCACTATATCGACCCTTCGACAGGAACGACCATTTTTTCGGCTTTCGACCCCAAACGCAAAGGGCAGCCCATCGATATCCAGGGTTCATACGTCCTTCCTCTTGCATTCAACATCGTAGAGGGTGAATTGCGTCAGAAAATGGTGGAACGATTGGTTGCCTGCATTGAGCGCGAGAACACGACGGACAATGGTGTGAAGTGTCCTTCCTATTCGCTGATGACGGGTTTTATCACTACAGCCTGGATAAGCCGAGTACTCAGCGACAACGGCCGTAGCGATGTGGCTTATCGTTTGTTGCAACAAGAGGAATACCCCTCATGGCTTTATCCAGTCACACAGGGTGCGACGACCATTTGGGAGCGTCTCAATTCCTATACCCACACAGCAGGTTTTGGTGGCAACAATTCCATGAATTCTTTCAATCATTATTCTTTTGGAGCCGTAGGGCAGTGGATCATCAACCGTTGTTTGGGTATTGAGCGTGACGAGAAGCTACCTGTTATGGACGTTGGTCAAGCCAATCAATCTCAAATATCACCTTCATCTCGCTCAAATGCAGGATTCCGCCACTTCATCCTTCGGCCGGAACCCGACCCCACAGGCACGATGACATACGCTCGTGGTCATCTCGACACGAAATACGGACGCATAGAAAGCAGTTGGCAGGTCAATGCCGATGGCACTGTCAGCTACTCCTTCACTGTTCCTGAAGGCACATCCGCCACGCTGCTTCTGCCAGGGAAGTCACCTAAGGAACTGCAACCAGGCACTTATCAGTTTTAGTCCAACAAGCCTTCATAATAGGCCCTTGTTTCCCTGAACGTGATTACGGGGGTGACTTTCTTCAAAGTATCTTTGTTGACAATGGAATTGTAGGGCAGGTGAGTGGTAAACTCTGGTTTCAGCCACTCGTTGTTCCAAAGAGGCTCATGGCTATCACCCATCACCAACTGACAGAGGCGCATGGTGTAATGCGATTTTTGGCGCTTCTTGTCTTGGGTGTAAGTGATGTTCTGCAGCCAAAGCTGGTTGTAGTCTGAATTGTGCTGTTTGCAGAGTTTGTCGTAAACCTTGTTGATGATGTCTTGTTTCTCCTTCATGTCCTTCAGGGAATCCACCATTCGGCTGATGACGCGAAGGGCATAATGAACCACTGACACATTATCCAATGCAATCTGGATGGCAATGGCCGACATGGCACGAACACTGCCACCAGCCAATTGGCGTTGTTTGGTTTCTTTGCCTTTCTTGACTTTCTTTTTGTCAAACCAGTTATGCATTTCAATCTCCTCCTCGTATGGTTCCAACCATTCTTTTATGCGCTTGTCTAAATCGGAGAGTAGTGTCTTCAGTTGCCCTCCATTAGGGAATTGGCGACCATACATCAATATGTAAAGCAGATGCTTCTCAAAACTGTCGAAATCGACACCTTTCTTGTTAAAGATGGGTGTATTGTAGATATAGAACAGTTTGTCGGATTTGATGGAATCTAAGACAATCGAATCGCTTATCTTGGTCTTCTGTGAGTTCATGCGAAAGTTCAAACTCTCGAGTACAGACTGAAGAATATAGGAAATCTGTTCTAACGTGTCTTTGTCGTTGCAGAAGACACGATAGTCATCACGGTAGCGGATAATCTCATATCCTTTGATTCTCTCTTTCTGCAAAGCCTCATGTAAAAGTAGGTCGGAATAGCCAAGCACAATCTCACCCACGAAGTCGAACAGTGCACTTCCCTGAGGAATGCCAATATTATGGCCATGTTGCATGGCACGAAGATTTTTTCTGATGTTTTCCGCTAACCGGTGGTTCTCACTGTTTTCATACTTGGTGTTCTTGCACGACAAAGCCCATTCTATAGATTGTGGATTGATGCTACCATAACAGTTCGTGATGTCAGTCACGAACATATACCGATATTCCAGGGATAGTTCCAAGGAACGTTGCTCCATGGTATTCCACCAATTCAGTATAGTTGCAGATTTATGGAAAGGCTCTACTTTTTCTGGAACAACAGGAAGTGCACAAGAGGCGATGTGTGGAACCTGATATGCAGTAAAGCATTTCTGGATGGTTTCCCATCCAGAGGGACAGCATAATTCTCTTGCCAAAAAGTAATACAAGAAAGGGTTGGCGAGAATCAATGGGCGAACAGCATAGCGTCCATCCTTGTTGAGAAGGATGTCAAGATTGACATCAGGCAAATCATCAGGACTGACGTCAGCCAGGCAGTCATCATATGGCTTATCGCCAATGCTCTCCTTGACGAAAGCGAGCACCTTGTCAAAATCAAAGTATTCAGGTAATTCAAATCCATGAAATTGCTCTGACTTCATGAAGAAGTCAAGCGCTTCGTTGGATGAAAGGGATAAAATGTTTTTGGATAATTTGGGTAAATACATAGTCGATTAGAGATTTTCTTTTAAAAGATTGGTAATCATGGACTACAAAATTATCACAAAAAAGTGAGATAAAGAAATATCGAAGAGAAAATCGCTCAAAAAAACTTTTTGAGCGATTACAATATTGCCTTGTAGCTTAGTATGAACTTTTGTTGGGGCTCTCCAGAATCCCTATGAGTTCGTCGATGCTGTGGATGATGTAATCTGCGCCAGCGTCTTCAAGATCCTTCTGTGTTCCGTTTCCGTAGGTTACGCCACAAGTCTTGGCACCTGCATTCGCCCCCATTAGGATATCCACACTCATGTCGCCGACAACGAGGGTCCGACTGGCAACGAATCCTGTGGCAGAAAGAGTATTCAGAACAGGTTCAGGGTTTGGTTTCGCTTTCTCCACATCATCTGCCGCAATGATGTATGTGATGTAGTCAGAGATATGTAGGTCATGAGCCAGTTCTACGAGTGATTTGTGGGAACGTGACGATGCGATGGTGAGTGTGAATCCTCGTCTCTTCAATTCAGCCAGTGTGTCAACGACTCCAGGAAACGCCTTAGGTTTGATGGTGTGGACATTCTCAAAGAAGATTCTCCTATAAGTATCAGCGCAACGCTGGATATCCTCTGCCGACAAATCTGGAAACAATGTCTTGAAGCAACCAGCCAACGGCAATCCGATGGTAGCCGAACACGACTCATTACTACGTTTGGGCAGTTGCAGTTCTGCAATCGTCATTTGCATCGTTGTGACAATGGTTCGCTGGGTGTCGCCCAATGTTCCGTCAAAGTCGAATATTATCAGTTCTATTCCCATTTCTTCACACTGCTTTTATATACCAGTCTTCAAACACTGAGTTCAGTCCAGCATTTTTTCCAAACTCTTCACTGCATGGGTGATGTCATCCTGAAATTTTTTGTGGTCTCTCAGGAAATCGACTCTTCCACCAGCTAAAGCCTCGTATAGTTCCTGGCTCATGTCGTCCACATAGCAGCCGATGGCATATTCGATGTCATCCTTCTGCCAGTCGAGTGAAGAATGAATATAGACATTCCGCTTCTGATGCAGAAAACTATATGCTGTCTCAATGCTGTCTTTCGTAATCATGCGTCGTAGCCGATGGGTCTGAACTGTTTCTGATGTTCGCTGTAGACAAAACCAAACTGCTGTAGGTAGTCCTTAATGTCATCAGGTTCTCTATTGAAAGAATAGCACAATGACTCCAGTGTGTCGAATTCTTCGTCACGCAACAGCATATTAATGCTCGACACCAAAATGGCAGGGTCTTTGGGTAGATAATCCATATTTTTGTACAACCTCAAATTTCTGGGCAAGAAAAGACAAAGTCATGTCTTATTTTCATTGCGCGCGAACCTATTTAATATATTCCTTATATATAGATATGGCATCCGACAATATTTCGTCGTGATCAAAGGCGAGTTGAGGTAGGGAAGCCAGAGACCACCACTTCGCATTGGCTGCATCGTCGAGACCAGTTACAGGCAAAGGCTCGTCGATGATGATAAGGTATGCTACGGTGATGGTGCGTCCACGAGGGTCACGGTCGACTTTCGAATAAGCGCCAATTTGGTGTAGTTTGTTCAATTTCAATCCTGTCTCTTCTTCAAGTTCACGTATGGCACACTGTTCCGTCGTCTCGTCAATCTCCATGAAACCTCCAGGAAACGCCCAACAACCTTTATAGGGATTGTCTCTACGCTGAATCAACAGAACCTTCGCATCTTCTTCTTTAGTGATGACAACACAGTCAGCAGTCACACTTGGTCTTGGGTATTTATATGTATATTCCATAATTCGATAATAAATTGTTCATCTTAATACGCTTACAGCTTATGCCTTTCGTATAAGCCTTACCGCTTAACATAGCAAAGTTATATATAAATAATGAGAAACCCACTTTTTTTCATTTTTTTGTTTTCAGATGATAGAAAGAAGTGATGAAATCTATCTGATATAAAGATGGGTATCTCTGATTTTAGGCGTGAAAGTACAGATGTTAACCGTAACTAATTTTAATGCTATAAAAAAATGAATAACGAACTGTATTTTTTTATGAAAAAATTTGGAAATAAAAAACGTAATTATTATATTTTGCCTCGTTGAGAATTAAAACAATTTTACTGATTTTATGAGTGAAAGTACAGATGTGGGCATAACCAATATAAATGCTATAAAAAATGAATAACGAACTGTATTTTTTTTGATTATAATTTGGATAATTAAGAAAAATAACTTACATTTGACATATTGAGAATTAAAAACAATAGTGACAAAACGAAAAAGAGAAAACAACAAAACGACCAACTACGTGAAAGCAAAATGAGCGCTAAAAAAAGAAAATAATACAAAATGAAAAAAAGCTGACGATATACGTATAACAGATTTCTCAAACGAGTCTTTCGAGTGTATATTTCACTCCCCTAACTAAAACGAAGCGTCGTAAACATTAATTATTTTCAACAACTTTTTTCAAAACACATAAAAATGAAGAAAAGTACCAGTTTTCCCACTATTACTGACCGCTCATCTGATTCTATGAACTACTACTTGAAGGAAATTAGACGCTCGAAGCCTCTCACACCAGAAGAGGAGGCCGAACTGGCTCGTACTATTCGCGAAGGAGGTCGTGAGGCAGATAAAGCTCGCGAACGCCTTATCAACGCGAATCTAAGATTTGTTGTGAGCGTGGCCAACAAATACCACTCCACCATTCTTGAAATCTCAGACCTCGTTAGTGAGGGTAATTATGGTTTGATTAAGGCCGTTGACCATTTTGATGAGTCAAAAGGCGTTAAGTTCACCTCATATGCCGTTTTTTGGATTCGCCAGGCCATCTTAGAGGCTTTATACGATTTCAACACCATTTTTCGTCTTCCTCAAGAAAAGCAAAAGATTCTCAAGCAATATCTTGAGATGGATGAAGATATACAGTTGAAAGAGGGTAGGCACATTACTATCTACGAGTTTTGTGAGGTGAGTGGCTATGACTATGACGTTGTTGCACACGTCCTCGAATCAAATACAGTTGTAAAATGTTTCGAGGACCAATTGGGTAACGATGACCACGCTACATTAGGCGATATCATTCCCTCAAATTCTATCACTGATTCAAATCTTGACAAAGAGTCTCTTTATGAAGACATCATTGATGTAATGAATCATCTTCTAACCACTCGTGAGGCTTTCGTGGTAATGAATGTAATGGGAATTGGCTGCAAGCCAATGGCATATGAAGAATTGGCAGAGAAAATCAATCTTTCTCGCGAGAGGACAAGACAGATTTTTCACAAAGCCATAGATAAGCTTCGCAAGTCACCTTACTCTTTAGGTCTTCGCAATCATTTAGCTGCCTAATGAGCATCATCCATTACCACCCCTCCCTTTTTGGGGGAGGGGTGGGAGCTTATCATGCAGGCATTAAAAAACTTTTCTGATGCTCCGAATATTCGATACCGACACAATCAGTTTGCCGCACGTATGCTGCTGTCATATACAGATGCAAATGAAGATGATATTCAACAGTATCTTGGAAGCAGGGTAAGGAACGTACTTGCCAATAATCCATCTTATGTGGAAAAATTGTTCGCTTTGTTGCTGTTCAATCATTTTGGTGTAGACATAGATAAAGCCTAAGACAAAAAACTAACGCTTGACTTCTAATTCACCTTTCTCATTCAAGGAGAAGGCTTTACGGCAGTCGATACAGGCGAAATGCTCTGTTATGATGGGGCGCTCTGACAGCTGTAGCGTGTGGCCAAAAATCTGATACACATCAAGATAAAGCATAGCGTTGGGACTGTAGATGTAATTCAGGTGCTCATGAACATCCGCCCAGACACAACTGGCAGCCTCATGGTAACCACCTCTATACACTGAGACTTGGCCAAGTGCTTCATATAAATGACCTGCACTAAATGCTGTGTTCAAAACATCGACGACATTATCTGGTTTCACTTGACCTAGAATCATCTCGTTTTCTTGAAGCCATTGGGGTAGAATACCCGCATGGGTGAAAATGAATTGTTTTCCAGCGATGGTCTTCTCATGTGCAATCTTGAAAAGCGAGATATTGTCGAGTATGGCCTTTTGTATGATTTCACAGTTTCTATAATCATATCTACACTTGGGTAGGTGCATTGAAACATAACTCAAATCGTGGTTGCCCAGGAGCAGGGTCACATTATCTGGATGCTGCTTCTTGAACTTGATAATCTCCATCAAGGACAACATGCCCTCCCATGGTTCAATGCCCTCTAAAGAAGGATATGGATCGACATAGTCGCCGAGGAACAGTATCTCTTCGTCTTCCCTTCCTGCTACTGCTGACTTCCAAAAGTCCCGTCCATGTACATCTGGTATAATAATCATTGTTTACTATGTTTTTTTAATTTCACTCAATCCAAAATCTTTATCTCAACCCCAGCATTCTCCTGAGCTTATTAGCCCTATGTTTGGATACGTTCAGCGAAGGTTTGAATAATGAGATGGTGGAAGCATGGTCAATGCTGTCGCATGATTCCGATAATACAGCATAAGCATCCTGCCAATGACCAAAAATGGAGCACAAATGGTGGTCGCAGATATCAAAACCTGAATGGGTGGCTGTATATTGTTTTAATTGTTCTTTTACCTGGTCTTTTGTAGGAGGACATTCCACCACTATCGCAAGGTTAACCTCATTATCACCCCAGTATTCATTGCCAGGGAATCCGAACACCTCCACAATGTCACCTGGTTTAAAACGGATTTCTTCTGGCGACCTGCCGTTGAATCTATTCAGTCTCCCCCAATAGTTATACTCTTCTCCATGGCATAACGAGGGGATGAAATTACAGTAATCTCGAACACCCCATAGTGTGCCATCAGGGAGATATACTCTCTCCGAAAGGCTTTCACCCCTTGTCTGGAGTTCAATGCCTATTCCCAATGGTATTTCCGTGATGACATAGGCGTATCTATCATACCATTTTTGTCCTGATTCCTCTTGAATAAATGCTTTGCTGTATTTTGATTCGTATGCAATTTGGTCTTCAGCATCCTTCAACGTCGTATAGAAACTTGACTTGAAATCATTCAATTTGAAAGACGGATAATGGAGATGTTTTGACAGCTTTCTCCTATACTCATAAACAGTCAAGCGGAATATGGATGGTGGTTTGGCGGACATGTTTGCCATATCCGCTTGCGACCATCCGTTTTTCATTGGTTCCTCTGCTGGAGCATGAGGAATATGGTCAGAAATATTCTCAAAACACTTGTTATCAGTCATTCAAATAGTTGTTAATCATTGCGACAGTCAAATCGCCAGAGGACAAGAGTTGTTGAACACGGTCGTGTTTGAACTGTTGCAGTTTTTGCTCCAGGTCTTTCTCTTTCAGTCGCAAGGGATTGATTCTCCGACAATACTGAGGTTGGGTTAATTCTCCTTTTTCCCATTGTTCTCTGAGAGCCTTCCTTTCCGCTTCAAGGCTGTCCAACGTTATCTTCAGGTTTTTCTGGTGCTTGAGTAGTTCTGTCTTGAAGTCGGCGAGCTCGCTGTTGTGCAGTCTCATAGCCAAATCCTTCATCTTGTCCTGTAGAGCGTGAAACAGTTCACTCAACTTTCCGTATCGTTCATTTTGTATTTTCAGCCTTACTGCCAATTCCTGTTTTTCCGACTCGTCGGAAGCTATAAGGATGTCGTAGACTTCTTTCAGAGAATACGACTCGTATATTTGCTTTGCCTCGGTGTACCTCTGGTTGTTCTGCATAAAACCAGCCCACACGGGCAAGAATGAGCTGTGGGAAATTGTTGCGGTAGACCCATTCGGATACACGCATGCGCATTTATTACTTCCGCTCAATGGACTTCCAGCGATATGGTATGTCAAAGCGTCATTGCCTGTGGCGTCGTGAAGAAGGTCTGTCTTACAGTACAACCACCATTCCAAATATATCCCCAATGTAGGCGCATTGAAACCAGATGTACCTGTATAAGCAATCGCATTAACGATGGGCACAGGAGCGAGAAACATTCTGCTGTCGGTGAACACCATGTCGGCTTTCTCCAGGAAATAGAAAGCATGTTCGAGGAAGAACTTTTTCTGCAGGTCCTTCTCAAAGGATTTCTCTTTATTCACCTCTGGAGACGGACTTTTTTTCGAAAGTGAGAAATATAAGCCCGAGGTGTCCATTTCAAGGTCGTCGTTGTCAATAAACTCCGGTTGAACCGGTTTAGGGTAGCATTGAATTTCCTTGCCGTTCAAAAGAACGATTCTGTTTTTCGGAAAATCCACGTCTGGATTCTCAAAAGGAATGCGTAAATAATCCATTCTTTTTCTTTTTTAATGTTAAACATTCACATCATAACTTTTCCACCGTGGCCTTAGCTCGGTTGGCATCCCCGTTGCTGGGTACTCTTGATGATTCCTAATCTATCATACAGATGTCTGAATGAAGATAGTTTTTACAAAGATAAATCTTTTTCTTTAAAAAAATGATTTCAAATGTGTATTTTGTCAGAGTATTTTATTCATCACTTACAAACGTCATCATAGAACCCTTTTATGATTGCATCCCTTCGCAGATAAGACGGCAATCCGACACGATGGATGGCAAAGTCCAATATTGAATCTTCATTGATTGTATTTCCTCTTTTCTTTTCCACTTCTACCATGTGTTGGATGTTTTTGATGAATAATCTGTTTGCGTCTTCAACAACATGATGAGGAATAGAATACTGATAATTTGTGCCAATTACCGTTAGGTCTTCAGAAGCATCGTTCACCTTTAGCTGTCTGTGGCACTTCTCTTTCATTATGAAGGTATTGTCTGCCTTTTGACCAGGAACAGCGTCTTCTGTCTTTTCATAGTATTCGCTATGAATCCTGTCATCCTCCATCAATTCGGTGTAGACAAATGTACTCAGTCGATAACGCCTGCATAAACCTTTGGCCGTCTCAACAGACATATTGAAAACAGCATATAGTCTTTCAGGATTGTTTCCAATTTTACCGTCTGCAGGAACAAAGGCATATCTTCCATCCTTGATGCCTTTCAATAAAGAATTCGCATTTTGTGTCTCATTTGGTTTTACATCAGTCAAGACAACGATGGATTTAATCCCATTGTAGATCGTGCTGTTCAATTCTTCTTCTGTCATTATCTTTTATTGAGCATTGACTGTTTGTTAATTGTTGTCTTTTATGGTCTATCATTAAGTCTGCAAAGGTATAGCACACATACCTTTGCAGACAAGAATCAGAGGTATATACCGTGTGGATTCAGACTTTCCTTATCTCCAATTCATAATGTGTTCTGAAACCCCATGGGTTTGCGTTCATTCTTTTTGTTGAGGAGCTCGTGTTTGCAGAACTCGTCAATTTCGTCGAAGCCTGCCTTCTTCCCTGACAGTATGTACTCGATAGTACGTTTTCTGACGATGTTTTCAATCTGTCCACCTGAGAAGTCGTATCGAATGGCAAGTCTGTGTGCGTCATCAGTCGTAATGCCATCTCCAAGCATACTGCGCCATATTTTTTCTTTCACCTCATCATTGGGTTTCTCAAACTCCACTTTGAAGAGGAATCGTCTTTCAAAGGCATCGTCCAGATTGCAGGTGAGGTTGGTCGTGGCTATGAGTATGCCATCGAGGTTCTCAAGTTCCTGAAGAATGATGTTCTGCATCGCATTGTCCATCTTCTCTACGGAAGGGTTATTGCCATCAATAGTGACACGTTTGCCAAAGATGCCGTCAGCCTCATTGAAGAAGAGGATAGGAGTCACATCGCTTTGCTTGCATACATCCCTATAACGGGCGAAAATGGCCTTGATGTTCTTCTCGCTCTCTCCCACATACTTGTCGCGCATACCTGCAATCTCAATTTCCATTATGTCGCGTCCAGTCTGGCGTGCAATCTGTAAAACAGTCTCAGTCTTGCCTGTGCCAGGCGAGCCATAGAAGAGGCAGGCGAATCCTTTGCGCAACCCCTCGCTCTCCAATCTTTCCTGTATTATAGGAAAATTCTCTTGGCTGAGGAGGTCGGTGAGGCGCTCTATCTGTTCCTGCTCATTTGAGTTATAGAACATTTTCTTTTCCCTAATGTTTTCATAACTCCTTATATCGTTTCTTGGGTCTCTGAGTGTCATACTTCTTGACTTACTCGGAGTATATCCCCTTAAGAGTTCTTCCTTGCTTCTGCGAGTAAGCGTGTAGCGTTCTGTGTCGGCTAAGCCTTCTACGCACTTGTGCTCGATGTATCCAGCACTCATGAGAATATGAGTACCTTGTCTCAGTTTGTGGCGCATATAACCAGCTTGATACTCCTCTGGGTATAAATGGTTGATGGTCGTCATCGTCAGTCCTTCATCATCGGAGTCTGCCCACTGCGCATAGTCGTATACAATCATCATCAGTAGTGACTGCACGTGTATATCACCTTCAAACTTCAACACATCGTGGCAAAGAGGAAGATGGGGGTTGGCCTTGCAAATTTGTAAAATCCACTCCTCGTCATCTTCAAAGTCAGCATTCATGTCATGCTTGCTTTTGTCAAGATGGCTCTCAAGTCTGTCCACAAGTTCCTGTATGCTGAGACCGTCAATCTTTTCTGGCACGAAAGGTGTGTTGTGACGAAGAGCGGTCACCACTCCTTTAGTGAGGGCGAATCCCTCAAAGTATGTACCTAACTGAGGGGTTTTTCTGCGAGTAATCCAGCGCTTCTCCAACAGATTATCCATTTCTTCGGTGTAAACCATCATTGAAAGTCGAGAGCAGTGAAGGAATTTGCCAAAGTCGCGCCAGGACATGGACTCACCAGATTCGATGAGTATTGCCACAATAACAACTTGCAACTCACTGAGGCCAAGTTCTTGTGTCAAGAAAGCCAGAGGATTCTTGCATGATTCCCAGAACCATTTAGAGAGTTCAGAGCCGCGCGCCAGGTCAAGAACGCGGTCGAGTGCTGTGATGATTGTCCATTGTGCTGGCTCATGGTATTCATCATGTGAATTGACGTTAATAATGTCGTCAATGTCTCCTTCAAAAATGTCGTGCAGTCTTGGTTGTTTTGTTTTTCTCATAATTAAATGGAATAGGGTTTAAGAAAGATTTCGATGCAATTATACGTTCGAAACATCAGCGAAGACAAATGCAGTATACGTATATTGAATGATAATGGTTTTAGATTTTAGACTATAAGCTCCAGGATTATATCTCTAATCCTTATTTGCCTAAAGCCTTTTGAAGCTCTTCAGGAATAATGATTCGTTCAGCTGGGATGTCGAGATGATAGTAGGTGTTTTGGTTCTCATCGACAGCTGTCAGAATTGAACAGTACTCGATGGCATATGGGAATTTCTTCAAATTCTTTTTGATGATTCTGATAGAATTACTCTTGCCCTGATTGATTTCATGGCAACTGTTTTTTTGCATTTTGATATACCACGTGTCAAACGGAATGGTAGGTAAGGGGTATAATAGACGATATACTTGTTCGAGCCATTTAACATCTGCGTGTCTGCCTACATAGGAGTTCTTGCCAGGGAGTGACCTTTTGAATGCTGTTCGGAACAAATGTGTGCCCATCTTCTGCTTCAGCAATGTACATACATAGACCATGTAAGCAGCAACACTGCCCATGTAAACAGGTATCGTCTCACCATTTATGTTTATTTCCACTCCCCAGGCCTTACTGGTTCTATCTCTCAGGACTTTCGTTGTCACTTTTTTGATGGCAATGGTAATTTCGGGCCTGGTTTCTGGAACCAGACGCGTGATGTGGTCTGCTATCAATTTCTCAGAACAAGTCTTGTCAACGGTTCCCTGGACAATTCGGTCAGAATCCTTGGTGTCAGGGGCATTCATTCTCGACTCGAAGTAGTCTATCAAGAACTTGAAGTTTTCTTTTGCCTCGTTATTAGGCAAGGCTTTGTATATTGATTTCTTGACTTCATCAATATTTGATGGTAATCTTTCAGGTATGAAAGAAGGAAGCTTGAGTTCCCTGGAATCAGGATTGGTCAGCATGCGCCATATTCCATCTCTTGTTCCCTTTCGTCTGATGGCATACCTGAAAATGTCAATCATTTTAAAGGTCGTGGTTTGGGACTCCTCGTTTTCGTTTGTTTCTTGGAAGTGTTGTAACTGCTCGTTTAAGTTTTTCACGTTTTGTTCACAGACCTCAATGATAAAATTCTGAAGACTCTTCTCAAATAAGGCTGGATCCTGGGAGAAATCCATCGTGAATAAAGCATAGTTGAAATTCCCTTCATAGTCATCTACCAGACGGACGATGACGTTGTATTGTTTTATTGTTTCGGCAAGATTGTCGGTGAGGTATTGGCTGTATTCCTCGCCACGCTGGACAGCACGGAACTTGAAGATACCATGAGTGTAATTAAGGTATCTATTAAGCTGCCGAAGATGATTTGCATATTTTGCGTAATCCTCGGGTTGCAACATGAAGTACACTATCAATGGGTGATAGTTCAATTGCTTCTGCCTGTCAACGATAATCATCATAACTGCCTGCTTTTTAGATGTCTAACTTGAGTGTTACTGGCTTTTTGTTCCTTAGGGTTAACAAGATTTTTTTCCATAACCTTACAAAGATACGTTAAAAAAGTGCGAAATGCAAATTACACGTATCTTTTTTTTAGGACTCGACTTTCGAATGAAGAAAATATAGTGAAAACAGGAAGTAATAATGGCCTTAACCACGGCATTTATGTCACCACGTGTTTTTTGCCGCTTTTATATACACTAAAGACCTCCCCGAAACTCGCAACAGCGAAGCAAACGGGGAGGCCGCTCATAGGAAAAGGCGTATTAATAGTATTTCATTTCACTCCCACCAGTCATCAGATTTGAAGTACGTCTTCTTGCCGTTTACCATTTCCTTCAGGTGTTTCCAATTGGCAGGAAGATATTCATCATTGTCCCAGACGTTAATCAGGATATAGAACCCGTGTTCGTCCATGAGGGCATCGATGGTCATCGACTTGCGAGGCTCGTCAATTTCATACATATTCCGACATGATTCTCCCCTGAACATCCTCGCTGGATTCAGCGGTGGAAAGTACTCGTCGGAAAAGATGGTGTAGGCTTCCCTCGGATGGTCGGCAATATACTGGCGCACACATTCCATCACCTGATGGAGCTTCACCTTGGCCTTTTCCTCAGAGGTGAACTTATAGACAGTCAAACGGTTGTCACCTTGACGGCGCACGCTTTGCTCTACCCTCATAAATCCTTCAATAAAAGGAGTCGTCTCATCAATGGTATAGACATCGAAGGTGCTGTCGTGCACGCAATGTATCTCGTGGTGCTTGATGGTCTTGTCTTTGAACAATGGTTGTAAGGCCTTGTGGAGGGCATCGACGTTAAAGTCCTTGGTGGCATAGAGAGTCGTATCCACAATCGTATTGACGCGGAGCTCAGCAAATCCGATGGGCGACATGCGTTTTTTGCGTCCACGATCCGAATCGAAGTAGCGGAAATAGACCATCTCGGGCGTCTTGCCAGTACCATAGCTGTCGTTTTCCGGATATTCAAATTTCCTTGGTATCGGAGCGTTTTCGTAGGGTTTCAGGGCGATGGTGGTAATGATGGTGTCGTGCCCGTTCTGGTGATATTCGTAGCTGTAGCTCTCGGCGGCATTTTCAGTCAGTTCGCTGAGCGTTCGGCGAACCACCTTTAGGGCTTCTCGCTTCTCACGCCATTCTGCACGTACGGCGCTGTCGGCCTTGGCATCGAGCAGTCTACCCATGTAATCCATGGTGGGTGCGGGCCCTTCGTTGTTAAGTCCAAAGTTGAAGTCGTAGCGCTTGCGGAGCCCCTCCTGATTTTTATTGCTGAGGGTATAGTATTTCACTAAGCCCTTGGCCTTCAGATAGGCATAGAGGCTCTCCAACTTTGGGTTTTCCTGAGCTGTGCAAGCCATTTGCATGGCTACTAATATGGTTAAAGAAATAATGCGTTTCATATCTGTTTTCTGTTTTTTATTTGTCGTTTTGTTCGTACATGCTAATCATTCGTTCGCCTCGTATGCGTATCTGACGAATCGCTTCTTCAGTATTGATTTCTTCCATCTGCGGCATCTCTTCGTTGAGGCTTGCCATAAGAAGTTCCATTCGCGTTTCTTCGCTCATCTGAACAGGCTCTTCAATGGCCTCCTCCAGATTTTTTGGTCGAGACCTTTGAGCGGTTGTTCTGGTTTTGCGATGTTTAGGAGATATTGATTCTGCATGAGGTTGGATAGTAGTTTCTATGTTGGTGTCTATTTGTTCTGGAGTGCTATCCCCTTGTTTTCTTTCTACGGCTTCAGTCGTTTTGGCTTTCGCCACAAGCTGTTCTTTCTTTGGTTCTTGCTTTACCGCCATCTTTGGAGGTTTGAGGAATGTGATTAGGAATCCAATTACGCAAGCGGCAACCAGCCACGGCCATATCCTGACGATGCGACTCGGATGAATCTCTTGGCGAGCCTTTTCCATCACATTCTGCTTAAGGGCATCCGATGCCTTGAATTCACATAGAGGCTTCAGTATTCGCTCGATGTCTTCAAAACTGTCGTTGAAGTTGTCTTCTAATATGTCTTTGTCATTGTTCATGTCTTGCTTCCTTTCTTCTTGATTTGTTGTTGAATATGTAAGATGGCATAGCGATAGCGCGATTTTGCCGTTGCCTCTGGTATGTCTTGCAACTTTGCAATCTGTTTGAAAGTCAGGTTGTCGTAGCACTTTAGTCTTACAATTTCCGACTGCTCCAATGGAAGAGAGTCGAGTAAACGATTGATTCGTATGAACTCCTCGTGAATCTGTTGGTCACTTTCGCCAATAGCCACATTGGCGGCCATTTCAAGCGGCACCACCCTGAGTGGCTTTCGTCGCTGGTAGTCTGTACACGCATTGTTGATTGCTCGGATGAGATATTGTTCCACGTTATCCATGCTGCTCTTCTCGCGCAATCGCCGGAACACGCTCAGCAGTACCTCCTGCACCACATCTTCAGCATCTTCCCTGATGCCAATACGCATATAGGCAAAACGAAAGAGCCAGTCTTGCCGTTCATCGACAATTCTTTCCAGTTCCATCAGCAACTGTTCTGTTCTTCCGTTCATCGTTTTCTTCCTTTTATGATGTTTTATGGCCTTTTTTACACGCTCTCTACATATAGAAACGTAAAGATGCCAGAAAAGATTTATTTGTTCACCATTTTTTTCATCTAACTCATCATTTTGTTGCAATGATTTGTATCCATTAGCGTGATATGAATCATTTTTTTTGTAAATTTGCAGTATATGAGTAATTCGTGACTGAGGTGGCGGGAAAATCCTACCTGAGACCTTTGTCACTCATCATCTAAATAATGCAACTTATGCGGTACTACCCAAGAAAAAAACATTTATAACTTCCTTTTACATCAACAACTTTTACCTATGCTTTTTATGATGAAGAAACTTTTATTATCTGCTGCAATTGTCTTTGCTTTCAATGCCTCGTCAACAGCACAAGACTTGAAACTTAACGACCTTGAGTATTTCGAACGCCAAGGAGTCAATGTCTTGGTGTTCAGCAACAGTTTTAACGGAGGTTTCAACGATGAGAAAAACTCAGGCATAGAAATCATCCACCATGGTGTGCGAACCGTGCAAGGCGGAGCCGTCCGACTGAATAACACTCCGGAGCAATGGGACCTTGTGCCGACCATGACCAGTCGCAAGGTGAATAGCGAGAACGGCAGCATTGAGGTGTCGATGCGTTACAACGACTACGACTTCGATAGCCGCGTAGTGGTCACGGCGAAAGGAAAGGCAGTGGAGATTGCCGTCTGGCTCGACAAACCAGTGCCAGAGAAGTTGGCAGGCGAGGCGGGATTCAATCTGGAGTTCCTGCCCTCACAGTATTGGCTGAAAACCTTCACCATGGATGGACGCTTGGGTCGACTGCCCCGTTATGCGGCAAGTCAGACCGTCACTCGTCCCAACAGCGAGAAACCACGTCAGTTCAAGGGGTTCAAGACCTATGACGACCGAGGCACTAATCGTTTCGTCGACCCGCTTCCCATCGAGACAGGCCATAGTATCGTGATGGCTACAGATGCCCCAGACCGTATGATTCGAATCAGCAGTGACGACGCGGAACTGAAACTGTTCGACGGGCGCATGCTGGCACAAAACGGCTGGTTTGTGTTGCGCAGTGTGCTGCCCAAGGACAAGACCGGCAAAGTGGTGACTTGGATTGTAGAGCCCCATGCCATTCCCAATTGGATTCGTGAGCCCAATATCGGATTCTCCCAGATAGGTTACACACTTGACCAACCGAAGGTGGCAGTCATTGAACTTGACAAGAACGATAAGCCCCAGGCCACAGCCACCCTTATGCGCATCAAAGAAGACGGAACCACAGAACAAGCCTTCAAGGGCGACATCAAGTCGTGGGGGCCATATTACAAATACAACTACGTGAAGTTCGACTTTTCAGCTGTTCGTCAGCCTGGTGTGTATTATATCCAATATGGCGATACCAAGACAAACGATTTCCTTATCGACGAGCATGTCTATGATAAGATTACTGATGCGACGACCGATGTGTGGGTGCCTATCCACATGAACCACATGTATGTGACCGAAGGCTATCGCACCTGGCATGGAGAGCCATTCAAGGAGGGCTATCTGCAGGCACCTCCGAGCGACCATTTCGACCTGCACAGACAAGGACAGACAACCGACACGAAATATAAACCCTACGAACTGATTCCAGGCCTGAACATCGGTGGTTTTTTTGATGCTGGTGACTTCGACATCGAAACAGGGTCAAACATCAGTGTCGTGCAGAACTTCATCCGTACTTGGGAACTCTTCAAACCACAGCGTGATGAAACGTTCGTCAGTCAGCAACAACGATACGTCGAACTGCACCGTCCTGACGGAGTGCCAGACATCATGCAGTTCATCGAGCATGGTACGCTGAACCTTGTGGCACAAGCCGAGCAAATCGGACACATGGCATCAACCCTCTCCAACTCCGTCCTCGACAACTACCATCACCTCGGTGATGCAGCCAGCATCACTGACGGGCTCCACTACGACCCGACGCTCAAACCCTACGAGGTGTCAGCCGATGGCAAACGCAGCGGCACCCCCGACGACATGTGGGCTTTCACCACACGCAATCCCCAACTCGACCTGCAAGCCGCCACAATGTTTGCCGCCGCCAGTCATGTCCTCAAAGGCTACAACGACGACTTGGCCAACCGCGCCCTTACCCAGTCGAAACGACTGATGCAGGAAGCGAGCGAACTCAACAAGCAACGTGCTAATGCCAGGAACAGACAGAGGGGGGACAATATGGGCACCAACCTACAGCTCTATGTCGCCACCAAGGAGAAGCAGTATCTCGACAATTTCGAGAGGCAGATATGGAGCGCTCTGGAATCGAGGCTTTCATCGAGCCTGCAGACAGCCCTCGACGCCATCCCTTACATGGACGATGCCTACAAGCAGAAACTACGTCCTTTCGTGGAACAGTACCGTGACTATATCCGTGACTTCGACAAACAGAATCCTTACGGTGTACCTATCGGACTGGGCAACTGGGCAGGTGTGGGCATGGTGCTCAATTTCGGCATTACCGTGAACTATGCCCATCTCTACTACCCTGACATCGTCAGCAAGGATGAGGTCTACAGGGTGGCCAACTGGCTCTATGGCTGCCATCCCTATCATAACTACTCGTTTGTGGCTGTCGTGGGCGCAGCCCGTCCCAAGCAGGTGTTCTATGGCAACAACCGTGCCGACTTCTCTTTCATCCCCGGTAATGTGGCGCCTGGACTGCTTTTCCGTAAACCCGACCACTTTGAGAACTTCGATGACTGGCCCTTCCTCTGGGGACAGAACGAAGGTACCATCGCTGGCAATACACAGTACATCATCTTTGGCTCAGCACTCAAGGCTGTGATTAATCAAAAGTAAAATACTTAACAATGGTCATTATGAGAATCAGGTATTTCTTCTCCCTTTTCATGCTCCTGTTATGCACATCTGTCACAAGGGCACAGTATCAACAGGTCAATGACATCTCCTACACGGAATCGACCGATGAATACGCCAAGGAGCGTTGTAAACTCGATGTATATTACCCCACAAACCTCAAGGATGCCCCAGTGGTGGTGTGGTTTCACGGAGGTGGCATCGAGGGTGGCAGCAAGCACATCGACTCCCAACTCAAGAACAGCGGGCTTGTGGTCGTTGCCGCCAACTACCGGTTGTTGCCCAAAGCTGACATCGATGACATACTCGATGATGCCGCTGCCGCTGTGGCATGGACCTATAAGAACATCGCCGAATACGGAGGAAGCCGTCGTAAGATTTTCCTTGCAGGCCACTCGGCAGGAGGTTACCTGCTCGACATCATCGGACTTGACAAGAAGTGGCTGGCGAAATACGGTGTCGATGCCGACTCGCTGGCAGGCCTTGTGCCATTCAGTGGACAGTGCATCACCCACTATAACATCCGTAAGAAACAGGGTATCTCTCCCTTGCAGGCCACTATCGACCAATACGCACCGCTCACTTATGTGCGTCCTGACGCTCCGCCCATTGTCATCATCTCTGGCGACAGGGAACTTGAGTTATATGGTCGGTATGAGGAGCAGGCCTATTTCTGGCGTATGTTGAAACTTGTGGGGCACAAGGATGTGACACTCTACGAGATGCAGGGCTACGACCATGGTGCTATGCCAGCACCAGCTTATCATATCCTGAAACAGCATATCAAGCGGATTACCGATAAGATGACTTCAGCTCTGCCTAAGCCCTTGGTCAAGACTGAGCAGCAGGCAGAATACCGCTTTAGTTGGCAACCCGAATATCTGAGGCGCGGCGCGAAGATTGATGACAAGAACCCTGGCATCCTTCATTTGGGAACCAATAATGGATATTATGACCTCACTGCAGAGACAGGGGCGCTTATCCAGACGCTGCGTGACTTCTCTGTTTCTGTATGGTTCAAGGTCAGTTCGGAAAACCAACTTGATGGCTACGGACATTTCTTGTTCGCCTTCTCCCAACTGGCCGAGAACAGTGCGCATGAAGGTCCTTACATGGCTATGCGACTGAACGAACAGCGTTTCGAGACTTCTACGGGAGGTTATGAGCATGAAGAGATCATCATGCAGGGTGGCAAACCCAAGCGCGACGTATGGGTGCACGTCCTCTACAGGCAACAGGGACACAGAGGCGAACTCTTCCTTGACGGAAAGTCCATCGGGCGTAATGAAAAGATGCCTATTCTCGCTGAGATATTCGGTCACGAATCAAAAAAATCGTCTGAGTTGCTTCCTAAGAACTCTTGGATAGGCCGCGCTCCGTTCCGTGGCGACAAATACCTGACACAGACTGACGTGGCAGATTTCCGTATCTTCAACTATGCTGTCAGCATTCAGGAAATGCGCAGTCTCATGCAGGCTAAACCCAAAGAATGAAGCATTGACCACTCGAAAGATCATACATATAGACATGGACGCCTTCTTCGTCTCGGTTGAAGAGCGTGATAATCCATCGCTCAAGGGACATCCAGTGGTTGTCGGATACGACGGTCCAAGGGGCGTGGTGGCAACGGCGAATTATGAGGCGCGCAAATACGGTGTGCACTCTGCCATGGCGATGGCGACAGCACATCGGCTTTGCCCGAACCTGGTGGTTGTAGCGGGTCATTACAACAAATATAAAGAAGTGTCCGCTCAGATTCACACCATTTTCCATGACTATACCGACATCATCGAACCGCTCAGTCTGGACGAGGCGTACTTGGATGTGACGACGAACAAAAAATCCATCCCATTGGCAATGGATATAGCCAAAGAAATCAAGCAACGCATTCTTGAAACGACAGGCTTGACGGCGTCGGCAGGTGTCAGTTATTGCAAGTTCTTGGCGAAAGTGGCCAGTGACTACCGCAAGCCCAATGGATTGTGTGTCGTCCATCCCGACAGAGCTATCGCTTTCATCGACGACCTCAAAGTGGAGCGTTTCTGGGGAGTAGGAGAGAAGACTGCGGAGCGGATGCACGCTTTAGGTGTGTTCAACGGCAAGCAGTTACGCGCAGTGCCCCTGACGACACTGACACGTGAGTTCGGCAAGATGGGACGAGTGTTCTATGACTTTGCCAGAGGCATCGACCAGCGGCCTATTGTCACTGAATGGGTACGTAAGTCGGTGGGTTGTGAGCGAACCTTTGGCGAAGACCTTTACACCTACGAGGATATGACCCTTCAGCTTACTCCTCTGGCCGCGGAATTGGTACGACGTTTGGAAAAGAGTCATTTCAAAGGACGTTCGCTTGTGCTCAAAGTCAAATACAGCGACTTCCGCCAGACGACGCACAGCCATACCGGTAACAACGCCATCGAGAGCATAGACGAGATTCTGCAGATTGCCAGCCAACTGCTTTCAGAAGTGGATATGAACGGGCGTTCCGTGCGTTTGCTGGGGTTGACCGTCACGAGTCCCATTGTACCAGAATGCACTCAGCGACCACTGCAATTGTCTTTTGATTGGTAAGAGAATGAAAGTGAACAAGTCAAATGAAAAATGTATTCGAACACAACTATTTATAACAATACAATACTACTATGCAAGGAAACTTTTCATACTACAATCCCACCAACTGTATTTTGGTGATGAGTCTTTGAAATTCCTCAAGGACGAATTGAATAACTATGGTCCTGTTGTGATGTTGAACTACGGCGGGGGCAGTGTGAAGCGAAATGGCATCTACGACCAAGTCGTGGCTATACTCAACGAGGCAGGCAAAACTATCGTGGAGAATCCTGGTGTGATGAGCAATCCTACTCTTGAAAAACTGCATGAGGGTATCAAGATAGCCCGTGAAAACGACATTGATTTGATTCTGGCATTGGGTGGAGGCAGTGTTTGCGACTATTCAAAGGCAGTGGCCGCATCAGTGTTCTATGAGGGCGACTATTGGAGTCAGTTCTGGCTGAAACAGCAACAGCCCGCAGCAGACCAACGTTTGCTGCCTGTGGCCTGTATCCTGACGATGGCAGGCACTGGCTCTGAGATGAACGCAGGTACGGTGATTACAGATGCCGAGCACACGTTCAAAGTGGGCCATGTGTTCGACGACCGCTTGATGCCCAAATTCTCGATACTGAATCCACGGTTCACAATGACGGTGCCGGAAAACCAGATGAAGGCAGGCATCTACGACATCATGAACCACATCATGGAGCAATACTTCAGTGACTTCGACGACAACACCAGCGACTACCTGGCTGAAGGACTAATGCGTAGCCTCATTACATCCTCGCGCATCGCTGTGAAGAATCCCCAGGACTATGAGGCCCGTTCGAATATCATGTGGACGGCGACTTGGGCACTCAACACCCTCATAGGTCTCGGCAAACGTGAAGACTGGATGGTGCACATGATTGGACACAGCATCGGTGCATGGACACATGCTCCTCATGGTTTCTGTCTGGCCTCAGTCTCGATGGCTTACTATCGTCGCGCCATGAAGCCCGGTCTGTCCAAGTTCGTTCGTTTCGCTGAGAACGTATGGAATATCCGCCCTGAAGGCCTGACCGATGAGCAAATCGCTGAGGCAGGACTTGTGGCTCTGAAAGACTGGATGTCTGAGATAGGTCTGCCACTGACTATCAGTGAAATCGGTGCCACCGCCGACATGATTCCTGGCATTACCAAAGGCACCATCTGCTATCCTGCCGGATATATGGATTTGAAACCCGAGGACATCACGGAAATACTGCAAGAGAGTATGTGATAGGATGTTATTTGGCAGTTTTTTTATAACTTTGTATCGATTATTATTTTATTAACTGAAGTTTCGGTAGTTATAAAAAGGAGTTAAATAGGGAGTTAAGCCAGCCGAGCAGGCTGGAAGTTAAGCACTTTCGTGCTGGACGATACTAACTAATTAAGTATCGTATATCAGATGATCGTTGACACTTATACACCT
>Ga0310697_10001814_pt1 | contig 23873 bp, 9 predicted proteins | sample 172DNAGHGlowgp2_FD_203883 | JGI IMG/M metagenome (GOLD analysis project Ga0310697, IMG submission 203883) | Sheep rumen microbial communities from Palmerston North, Manawatu-Wanganui, New Zealand - 1728 DNA GHGlow gp2 (v2) (version 2) | ecosystem: Host-associated > Mammals > Digestive system >...
CTGCCGACAATGCAAAGGTCAAAGGGAAGAAGAAATCTCTCACCTCTAACCCCTTACCCCTCACCTCTAAAATATACGACGATGCTGTCAACCAACTGAAGATTACCTATGAACGTACTTATGACCCAAAGACTGGTCTGAACCGCCATGCCTACGACGAGACACGCAAGACTTTCTGGGCCGACAAGGAAACAGGTTTGTCACAGCATTGCTGGGGACGTGCCCAAGGTTGGTACTCGATGGCCCTCATTGAGGTACTCGATGCCTTGCCCGATGACTATGCCCGCAAACAGGAGGTCATAGAACTCTTGAAGAAGGACCTTGATGCCGTTATCAAGTGGCAAGACAAGAAGACCGGTGTATGGTATCAAGTAATGGACTCTCCAGGACGCGAAGGCAACTATCTGGAGTCGACATGCTCAGCTATGTTTACCTATGTACTGCTGAAGGCCTATCGCAAGGGCTACGTAGGCGACAAGTACCGTGATGCAGGCATCAAGGCCTATAAAGGAATGATTCAGAACTTTATCAAGGTGAATGCCGACAAGACCATCTCGCTGACCAACTGTTGCAGTGTGGCAGGTCTTGGTCCGGCTGCCACGCCCGAGGTGGAAGCAGCCCTGAAGATGGTGAACCCCAAGGGTACCGTCAAGGAGAACAAACGACGTGATGGCAGCTTCAACTACTATCTGAGCGAAGAAATCAGAGACAACGATGCCAAGGGTATCGGACCGTTTATCTGGGCTTCGCTGGAGATGGAGATGTTGGGATACACCACAGAAAACATAACAGCCTCGATTGATCGCGAGGCTGTTCTTTTTCGCAACAACCCCATCATTACTGAGGCCGACCCATTGGCCTCTCTTTCTGTCGGCAACGGACGTTTTGCCACCACCGTCGATGTCACTGGTATGCAGACCTACGTCGATGACTATAAGAACGGTATTCCCCTTACAGCCATGTGTGACCTGATTTGGCATTCTTTTCCCAATACCCAGGGGCTGAAACCCGCTGACAGCGAGAAAAGTTTTGACCTCGGACACGGTCACCCAGAGGTATATGCAGTAGAATACAAGAAACCAAAATCTGTGGTCAGCGGTTCTGCCGCTGACAGTCTTTCCCGTCATATTTCCGCCACTGAGTATTTCCGCGTCAACCCCCACCGTGTGAATCTCGGTGCCGTCGGTTTATCGCTGAAAGATGGCGCCGGTCAACCAATTCCCTTGAAAGGTCTCAGCGGCATCCATCAGCAGCTACAACTTTGGCACGGCCAGATTGAATCGCACTTTGTTGCCGACGGTTCCCCTGTCGATGTTGTAACACTTGGACACCCTTCCCTCGCCGCCGTCTCCTACCGCATTACCACCCCATTGCTAAAAAAAGGTCAAGCTGGTGTCACCGTCCGTCTGCCCTATCCTACTGGCAAGCATGCCGACGATGCTGCCGACTGGTCGAAACCTGACCGCCACCAGAGCCGTATCGTCATACAAGCTGACAATTACGCCGAAATCGAGCATCGTATGGACAGCACCACCTATTATATCTATATAAGGTGGGAAGGACAGGCCAAACTCGCAGAAACAGACACACACACTTGGCAACTCACAACCAACGAAGACAATTTAGCCTTCGAGGTGGAGTATCTCACAACTGGCGGTCACCAAGGACGCCACATCATCGCTCCCTTCCGCTTCTCAGATGCCCAGAAGGCCACGCAGAAGTTTTGGCATCAGTTCTGGACGGAAACGGCCTTTGCTGACTTTAGTCAGTGTACTGATCCACGGGCCAAGGAACTGGAGCGCCGCGTGGTGCTTTCACAATACCTCACCCGTATTAACTGTGCCAACAATATGCCACCACAGGAGACTGGTCTGACATACAACTCCTGGTTTGGTCGTCCCCATTTGGAGATGACGTGGTGGCACGCCGTTGACTTCGCCCTATGGAATCAGCCGAAAGTTGTGGAACAGATGCTTCAGTGGTACAACAAAACGGCTGCTCCCGTAGCCAAGAATATCGCCAAGCGTCAAGGTTTTAAGGGCCTGCGCTGGATGAAGATGACCGACCCATGGGCTGGTGAAGCACCGTCCAATACGGGTTCGTTCCTCATCTGGCAACAGCCTCACTATATCTATCTGGCTGAGGAGATGTTTCGTGCGATGCCAACCTCAGAGACATTGAAAAAATATGCCGACAATGTGGAGGGTACCGCAGAATTCATGGCCGACTTCGTCAGCTACGATAAAAAGACTGGCAAATACTTCTTGCAAGGTGCCACCGCCATGCAAGAGTCGATGTCGAAGGACTTCTCATACAACCATCCCTTCGAATTGGCATACTGGTGCTATGGGCTTAACGTTGCCAATAACTGGCGTGAACGTATGGGCAAGCCCCGTCATGAAGAATGGGACAAGATTGCACAAAACATGGCTCCCCTACCTTTGACGAAGGACGGCGTCATCACCGCTGGTATGCCCAAGGGAAAGACGACAGGGCTGAAGAGTTTCGACCCGTTCGATGCCGTTGCCGCAGGTGCTACGCCCGTACTGGCTACTGAGACCTTCACTGACAAATGCCGCAACGACCATCCTGCCTGTCTGGGTGCCTTCGGTCTGCTGCCTTCTTGTTCAGTAAACAGCGACAGTGTCGCAGCACACAAGACAATGGACTGGGTTATGAAAAACTGGAACTTCCAGACTACTTGGGGCTGGGACTATGGCATGATGGCAATGGCTGCTGCCCGTATCGGTGACCCACAGACGGCTCTTGACGCCCTACTCATCGACACACAGAAGAATACTTATCTGAAAAATGGACATAACTTCCAAACCTCAGATCGCCTGCGCCTATACTTGCCTGGCAATGGTGCTCTTCTTACTGCTGTCGCCATGATGTGTGCCGGATGGGACGGTTGTCCACAGGTGCTTAATCCCGGTTTCCCACAAGACGGCACATGGAATGTCCGCTGGGAGGGACTGCGTCGTATGCAATAATACTCAGTGTTTCGTGAAGAGCGTGGCACCCGCCCCTTTCTTCACCATTTCGGGTACATCACAGTACGGAACAACGCTATAGTCGTATGGTACGGTAACGGTAGCTCCTTCGGAAGCGGGCAGGTTTTCGGCCTCGGCAATATAATTATCTGCTGTCCAAGTTACTGCTACGGCACCACTTTGGCTATAATAATGCTTCACCCCCCTTTCTACGTAGTTACCCTCTATCAGAAACTCTGAGTTAACACGTGGGTTGATACAGTTATTGGCCGTGGTACTGGTGAAGTAGTTGTTCAGCATGTGAATCTTGCCCACACGGGCCATAGGCATGCGTTGCTTACAACCCGTTCCCCACCAGTTGAAGGCAAAGGTAGTATTCAGATAGCCCGTCACCTCCCTGTCGCTATAGCCTACAAGATTGGTATTCTGGTGCATGTATGAATGCTCTGTATAGCTGAACGTACACCAGCTGACGGTAATGAAGTCGGACATGCCCGTGATATCGAAATTACCGTCCATGCCATCCATAAAGGCACAATGGTCTATCCAGCAGTTCCTGGTTCTATTGACGCACGATAGGAGGTCGTTACCGCCTACGTCAATGGAACCAGGACCTATAAACGTGATATTGCGGATGATGATGTTTTGACAATTTCTCAGACTCAGGATGCCCGAATTGCGATAAGTCTCGTTCTGGTCGCCCGTCATCTCGATAATCATCTTGCGCGTATTATATTCTGCTTCTTCCCTGACCCTATGGCCATTAGGCAGAATGCCACCGCCACCACTGGTACTCATGTTGGGCACACCGGCAGCGTCCAGCATAGCCCTGATTTCATCAGTTACAAGCCATTGGGTACGGATACGGGCGTTGTTAATGCCTAACAGCGTTTTGTCTGATGCGGATACGCCAACATTGCTCGACACGATGAAGTCACCATTAGAACCGTCAAGGATGACGACATCATTCTGTCTGACAGCATCCTCAATCGTTTGTCGCATATCTCCTCTGCCCGATTTCAAGACAATCGCCTTACCCGTAAAACTGTCGGGCACAGGATAGGTATAGCAGCCGCCACCAGTAACATCATAGGTAGAAGCTGCATCTGTACGTGAAGCACGGGTACAGAAGCCAAAGGGTTGATTGATATCGTAGTCTGCAGCCGACATGACCATTGACAGAGTAGATAGCAAGAAAACGGCAATTAGTCTCATAGTTCGTTTTGATTTGTAGGCGCAAATATACACAGTATTTTCAAATAGACAAAAGATTTCTGTAGAAAAATCATCGCGTAAACGTTTAAGTAACGATATTATTAAAATATGTGCACATAATCGAAAACCTTTTCGTAATTTTGTACCCAGAAACTACAAAACAACGAAAATATGAAAAAACAACTACTTACACTTATAGCTGCCATGATGGCTGTCATCGCTATTGCTCAAGAGCAGGTTCCCGCATTTCCTGGTGCTGAGGGACACGGACGTTATGTCACGGGGGGACGTGGCAAGACGGTGGTGCACGTAACCAACCTAAACAATTCAGGAACTGGTTCATTCCGTAGTGCCGTGTCTAGCAGCAACCGTATCGTGGTATTTGATGTAGCAGGTGTCATTGCATTGACTAGTGACCTTACTATCAAGGACAATATCACCATTCTCGGACAAACGGCTCCTAGTCCAGGGATAACTATTCGCTACTATACTGTACAGCCTGGCGCCAACAACATCATCCGCTTCATCCGCTTCCGCCGCGGACAGGAGAAGAACGTCAACGATGGTGCTGATGCTACATGGCAGCGTAACAAGACTGGCATCATCCTCGACCATTGTTCTTTCTCATGGAGTATTGACGAGGTGGCTTCGTTCTACGATAACAACAACTTTACTATGCAGTGGTGCACCATTGCTGAGAGTCTAGTCCATTCTGGACATAAAAAAGGACCTCATGGCTATGGCGGCATTTGGGGAGGCAAACTGGCTTCATTTCACCACAACTACATAGCCCACGTGGCCAACCGCTCACCGCGTTTCAATGGTGCCCGTTATAATTGGAGTGGCTATACCTCCAATAAACTCTATTCGCAATACCAATGGAAAAACACTCTGCAGGCTGAGAATGTCGATTTCCGCAACTGCGTCATTTACAACACCAATGGTTGTTATGGCGGTCCTGGCGGTGGACAAATCAATATGGTAGGCAACTACTACAAGAGTGGTCCCGACTATGCCAATCACAATATTGACCGTCTTACTACCGTTACTTTGGCGGCAAAAGGGAATGCTGGTAATGACCAGACTTTCTGGGATATGACCAGCCGATACTATTTGGAAGGGAACCTGATAGATGATGCAGCTGCAGGATGGGAGGCTATGCGCTATGATAATGGCATTCCCTCGAAAAACGGAGCGTATTATACCCACGACCCCAACCATTATTACGGCAGCGACCTGACGTATACGAATATAGGCGGAGTAGACTGTCTACCTATCAAACTCGACGAACCGGCACCCAAAGGTGAAGTGACCACACACGGTGCTACAACTGCCTTTGAAAAGGTATTATCCTATGGTGGTGCCTCGCTTTACCGTGACGAAGTGGACGAACGATACATGAAAGAGGCAAAAGAGGGTACTTGTACCTACAAGGGTTCGGCAACATCGTACATCAAGACGGAAGACAATGTCGACGTCACTTACTATTGCACACCAGAATGGGGCCGCATCGACCTGGTGAGCGATGTCAACGGCTATACCGAAGCCAACTTCCCCACCGGCAAGCGTGAAGCCGACTTCGATACCGACGGTGACGGCATTCCCAATGACTGGGAGGTGGCCAACGGACTGAACCCCAAGGACAAAAACGATGGCAACCTCTACACACTGGACACCGAGAAGGGTTGGTACACCAATCTAGAGGTCTATGCCAACTCGCTTGTGGAGGACATCATGAAGGCTGGTAATGCCGGTGCCATCAGCAGTGTGGACGAATACTACCCCGTCTACCAGGCCCCCACGGCCATCAGTGCCGTAACCACTTCCAGCGCAGTCGTCAGCACCACCTACTACGACCTGCAGGGGCGTCAGCTCAGTACACCGCAGGCTGGCATCAATATCTGTGTCACCACACATGCTGACGGGCACAAGAGCACCAAGAAAATCAAGATTAACAAATAAACATAGAAAAATATGAAAAAACTGTTTCTCACACTACTGAGCGCCGTAGCCCTCATGCCGGCTATAGCCAGCAACAATGTGGCACCGTGGGGATGGGCAACCTGTGCAGACGAGAGTGGCACAGCATTCACCCTCAGCGGTGGTAACTTTTCCAACGCCACGACAGTGACGCTGAAAGCGCTGGGCAACAATCAGTCTGACGACAGCCAGATTAAAACGGCCATCGCCACAAAGGACATCATCATTTTCGATGGTTCCAATGGCGACTTCATCCTCAATGAATACATCAAGGTTTCGGCAAAGAACAAGACCCTCATCGGCATCAACAATGCCCGCCTGTGCACCAAGTTCTTTCTGACCGCTGACGACATTACATACTTGAAGCAGCAGAATCTGGACGGCCTGAGCAGCACCGATCAATATACCGGAACGCTCCCCGACGGAACAGAGATCACCTGCGACGAGCGCGCCTTCTTCACCAAGAAGGCCATGATGGATCTGCAGCACCAGAAGACGGGCGTCTATTCTCTGCCCAACAAAGCCGGCATATTCAGTATCGGTGAAGAATGCGACAACATCATCATCCGCAACCTCTCGCTGATTGGCCCGGGCTCTGTTGACATCGACGGTGTAGACCTCATCACCAATATGGGTACCCACGTATGGGTAGACCACTGCACATTTCAGGATTCTCAGGACGGTGCCCTCGACAGCAAACGCTGTGACTGGGCTACCTACACCTATAACCACTTCTACTACACCTCCCGCAGCTATTCGCATGCCTATACCTGCGGATGCGGATGGGCTGACGGACAGATGATCCTTCACCTCACCTTTGCCAGCAACCTGTGGGGCACTGGCTGCGTACGCCGTCTCCCGCAGTGCGGCGACTGCTACGTACATCTGGTTAACAACTACCATAACTGTCCTGGCAACAGTGTAGGAATGACCATCAACGACAACTGTAAGGCTCTGGTAGAGAACAACTTTGCCGCCTCTGGTGTCAACAAGCCGCTAACAGGAGAAGGCAGCGGCCGTAACATCACAGCACGTGACAATAGTTTCTTTGCAACCTCTATCGGTTCTGAAGTAACGGTACCCTACCAGTACACAAAGATTGCTGCCGCTGACGTTCCTGCCAACCTGAACGGCAACGAAGGTGCAGGAGCTACACTAGGCAATGACAAGGACTATATTCTTTCTACCATCCCAACTGCCACACGACAGGAAGCAACGGTCACGTGGTATTCCATCACTAGTGACGACGGTCACGTGTCTTCAGGCGGAGTCATCAACGAGGTCGGCGGTATCACCCTAACATTTGACCCAGCAATTACTGACTGGTCTGTACAAGGAAAGGGGGCCGATGCTCAAACCGTTGAAGACGTTGAACTTACAGGTAAATGTGCACAAAGCAGTGCCACTAATGGTGCATCTATTATATTGACAACTACCAAGGCAGGAACGCTGACCATCTTCTTTGGTTCAGGTGTTGGAACTGAAAAAGCCATCAACATGAAAGAAGGTGAAAACGGCCTGACAGGTAAGGTACTTAGCACGGGAGCAGAGGTTGCTGACAACACTGCACCCAATCCGGCCATTGAAGCCTGGGATGGTATCGTATATGAACTTGAAGCCAACAAGACATACCAGTTCAAGGTCAGAGGCACCAAATGGCGTCTAGCAGGTTTCCGCTACATCCCTGGCACTACGGGCATCACCGCCACCAAGAGTGTCAAGGCCGCTGCCGCCACCACCTATAACCTTACAGGCCAGAAGGTTGATGCCTCATACAAAGGCATCGTCATCAAGAACGGCACAAAGGTCGTGATCAAGTAAGTACTTTAGCAAACATTTTACTGAAAATAAAGGTTCACATTCACGCCTAACGCTCTATAAGTGAGAGCGTTAGACGTGAACCTTGTTTTTTGACGACAAGTGTTTTGAGCGCTAACGACAACTGCTATTTTTTTATTAAAGACAACTTAGACATTGCAGCGCCACACTCTGCTTGCAGAGAACTTAGGACAACATAATATTTAGCCTACGACGCAACCGCGTCTACGAACTCCCGGATATTACATAAAAATGTTCTCCGCAAGCAGAGTGTGGCGTTGCATTGTCCTAAGTTGTCTAAGTTGTCTAAGTTGTCTTTTATATAATATTAATCCAAGTTGTCGTTATTCTAGCTGTTTTCGTTTTTCTTTACAGTATATCAAAATAAATGTTAAATTTAACTTGTTTCCTGAGTTTTTCTTTACATTCCACCGCTACCACAGCTAAGCTATCATCGTATACAGCTGTCCTGTAACTAACTACAACTAAGCCAGTTGCGTATTAGCTATTCTTTCTGCCCGTATCAGTCTAACTCATCTTCCATGTCAAGTATTTTCATTTCGTCCGACGGCCGTCGAAAATATATGCGACATTTGTCGCAGATATCTTCGACGAATGTCGCATATAGCCAGACACCCTAAGCCACCCCTGACAATAACTGTGCTTCCCCAAACAACAACCAAGAAGTTCTATTCTAAACGACAAATATTTTTTAAAAGACAACTTGGACAACTAAGGACAACTATGACAACTTAGGACATTGCAACGCCACACTCTGCTTGCAGAGAACTTAGGACAACATTTTCTTTTTTTTCTACGATAAGCAGGGAGTCCGTAGACGCGGTTGCGTCGTAGGCTAATATTATAGTTGTCCCTAGTTGTCCAAGTTGTCTTTTATAATAAATCTGTGGTCTTTTCCTGGACTCCGTAGACGCAGTTGCGTCGTAGTCTAAATATTATGTTGTCCTAAGTTGTCTAAGTTGTCTTTTATATAATATTAATCCAAGTTGTCGTTAAAAACAATCTGGTTGTCGTTAGCGCTCAAAACACTTGTCGTCCAAAAACAAGGTTCACACTTAACGCAGTGGTGTACAGTGGGTTACACGTGAACGTGAACCCTTATTTTCTACAAAAATACAATATAACAGTTTGTTCAGTGTGTACCAGTTACACTTTCGCAATCGTTTACGTCGGTTTTAACTTAAAAAAGCAGGCACGAGATGGAACTTATTATAATTAATGTGTACCTTTGCAGAGTTATAGCCCCTATTGCTTAGATAAAGAACAAATCAATACTACAATAATTTACTAACATTTAAAGCAAAACATTTATGAAGTTTAAACTTTTACGTTTCTTGTGTCTTGTCACTGCATTGTTTGGCATGACACTCAATGTAGCAGCCGATGATTTCAAAGATTTCGCTGTAGATCTCCGCGATGCTAACGGAGGCATACTGACGAGCGATGAAGCTAGTACATCCCAGACTGTTACCTTTGGTCTTGCAGTCAACGAAGGAGTAGTCAGCCGTGTTGCGGCAGACGATGCCAATGCTGTTGCAGTGATTACTGGTAAAACTGGCAACAACCATGGGTTGCAAAATTTCTCCGCTACCGTTCCTGTTAGTGGCTCAGTGAAAATCACGATGAGCACCTGTAGCTGGGGTGGTAGCGTTTCTGTTAAGAACACAGCTGGCACAGAGGTTGCCTCCTTCACGACAAAGAAAGGAGAGGGTGGCTCTGGTTGCTACAAAGGCAATGGAAAGGATGACGAGAACATCATCAGCGAGAAATATGTTGGTGAAGCCACTACGCTAACTATCAGCGGTGGTGGGTACGTAGGCTATTTTGCCATTGAGGCAGTCAGTGCTTCTGCTGCTACAGTATCTTATTCTTTGGGCGACGTTGCCTGTGAGGGAACAATCGTTCCTACAGGCGGTACATATGCAGTGGGAGACGAATACACTATCCCCGCCATGAATTTCACACTCTATAAAGTAGGCTACACGCTGACGGGTTGGACAGACGGAACCAAGACATATGCCAATGGCGAGAAAGTAACCCTTACTGGAGACTTAGCATTGACTCCTGTATTCACCGAGAACACCGTTACGCTGGCCGACCGCACAGAGCCTGTTACGCTGAAGTATAACTTCCGTCGTGATGCAGGTGCTCCTACTGTTGCTTACCAGAACGCTACCGGCATTTGGGTTGCTCAGGCAACCATCGGCGACAAGGTCATCGACGTGAAGGCTGACTTCGACACCAACAATGGTGGTAAATTTGCTAATGGTAACTGGAACGACTGGGCACAACTCATCAGCGGTACCAAGTGGACCATTCCTTCTTGTAAGGGCGCTACCGTCTCTATGGAGGCTTTCAGTGACATCACAACCACAACCATCGATGGCCAGAGCGACTATACGCAGGGCAAGACTATCAGCTATGAGATTGCTGGTGCTGCCGAGTCTGTTGACGTAGTGATTGGTGACGGTAGCTATTACCGTTACATCCAGGTTGTGCTGCCCGTGGTGCAGAGCCAAAGTGGTGCTGTATCGTTCACTAACGAGGATGCTACAATCACATGGACAATGGGAGTTACAGAAGCAAATGCAACTGCCGATGCAACCCCAAAGGATGCATTCTCTCTAATCAGCATCAGCCATGGCAACAAACTGGAGAACACCAGTAAGGGCGGTGGAGTTACTACTTATGAAGGAATTACATACACTGACTATCAGCCTACAGAAACGGCCAAAGGTACCTCTGGCTTCGAAGTTATTTGGAACGTTAAGCCGTCTGCCGGTATCACCTTCATTCTGACAGGTGTAAGTACCGGAAACTACAGAAATGGCACTGGTGGTGGTAACATCAAGTATGTCATCCGCAAGAAGGATGGTACAGAGACGGAATTAGGAACCATTATTCCTGGTCGAAACAAGGCTAACGAATCTAATCCAAACTACACGTTCACCAAATCGGGGCTCAATCTGGAACTCAGCGACGAGTTCGCACTTGTAGCCTACATTGGTGGTGATCTTGCCAACAACAAGCAGATAGGTTTTGCTAACGTGAAGATAGAAGGTAAAGTCAACGGTACCGTTGCCGATGTCAATAAATACACACTGGCTACTGCTGTGACTCCCGAGGAGGCAGGCTCCATCAACATCTATCCAGCCGCTGAGCAGTACGAGGAAGGCAGCGAGGTAACTCTCACCGCTACCGAGAACTTCGGCTATGACTTTGTGAACTGGACCAACGCTGCTGGTGAGGAAGTATCTACCGAGGCTAAGTTCAAGTACACCATTAACGCCAATGAGACGCTGACCGCTAACTTCAAGGCTGTCGAAACTTACGAACTGTCTCTGACCGTCGATGGTACCAACGACTACATGGTGACCATTAACCCCGCTCCCACAATGGTTGAGGGCAAGATGATGTACGAGGCTGGCACGACTGTTGAACTGAACGCCAACCAGTATGATGGTCTGGTGACCTTCACGAACTGGAGCGACGGTAAGACCGCTGCCAACAAGATTGTGAAGATGGACAACAACGTGACGTTGACCGCTGCCTATACTCAGGCAGACATTATCGCCGGTTGGGACTTCTACAAGAAGGGTGGCGAAGGCCGTAAGGCTGACTTTGCCGGAGCAGACAACGAGGCTGATGCTCTGAGCCTGGTTGAAACAGCAACGGGCAACACCAGCGGTTGGCTCGACAAGAGCACCGAGGCCGCTGGTGGCTACGAGAGTTTCAAGGGTGCTGCCGTCAACTGGCGCACTGGTTCCGGCAATGGCGACGTAGGTTACTGGCACTGGCAGACCAAGGTTAATGCCGAGGCCTTCACCAACATCACCGTACAGTTCCAGATGCTCTACAACTACAATGCTTACCAGAAGTACAACGCCGAGTATTCTCTCGATGGTGAGAACTGGACCAACTTCGGTAACATTACGATGGAGAAAGACAAGGCTGCTGCTTCGTTCAACGAGACGCTGCCTGAGGCTGCCAACAACCAGAAGGATCTCTTCATCCGCATGATTGCCGACAAGACCTCTGAAGTTAAGGGTACTGCATCTGCAAACGACGGTAACACGCTGGCTATGTTCTTCATCACCGGCACACCGAAACTGGTGGATGATCCTGTGGCTCCCGCCCTCGTGTCGTCAGTACCTGCCAATGGTGCTACCGGCGCTTCCGCAACGGGTAAGATTGTGCTCAACTTCGACAAGAAGGTTCAGGTGGCTGAGGGCGCTGTTGCAACACTTGGCACTATGAAACTGACTCCTGCCGTCAGCGGCAAGGTCATCACCTTCGAATACAAGGGTCTTGAGTACAGCACAGAATACACCTTCAACCTACCCGCCAACACGGTGCAGAACCTGACGGGTGCCACACTGGCCGAGGCTATCACCATCAAGTTCACCACCATGGCACGCCCGACGATTACAAAGGGTGCCTACGATGCCGTAGTCTCTAATGTTGAAGAACTGGTGGCTGCCATCAACGCTGCAGAGAGCCGCGCCGACAAGAACGTACGCTTCCGCATCTTCATCAAGAACGGCGAGTACACCATTCCTCTCGGCACGACGACGAAGACCGTTAACAACTACGATGTTCCTGAGTGTATCACATTCATCAAGAGCGGTAACATCTCGTTCATCGGCGAGAGCCGCGACGGTGTCATCATTACCAACGGCATTCAATCTTCTCAAACATTCGAGGGTCAGTATGGTACTACCAGCAAGTACGATGGTATCGGCAACAGCGATGTGTTCCAGATTAGCGGAAGTGACTACTACTTCCAGGATCTGACCGTTGAGACAGGTATGGACGACGCTACCGGCCGTGACCTGGCCATTCATGACAAGGCTACGCGTACCATCTATAAGAATACCGGTCTGCGCGGTTATCAGGACACATGGACCAGCAACAACGGCCGTGGTCTCTACTACTTCGAGGGCGGTTATGTGCGCGGACGCACCGACTATATGTGCGGCAAGGGCGACGCCTTCTTCAACGGTGTTGAACTGCGCCAGATTGCAGGCGGCTATGCAGCCGTGCCTTCTAATCCCGCCAACATTGGTTGGGTCTACAAAGACTGCGTCATCAATGGCGAAGGTGCTGTCGTAAAGATGGTCAACGGACAACCCACTCAGAGAGCAACAGCCGAAGAGGCCGATGGCAAGTATACACTTGGACGTCCTTGGGGCAAGGGTACACCTGTTGCTGTCTTCATCGACACTAAGATGAACGTTGTTCCTTCTGCTATCGGCTGGAACGAGATGAGCGGTGGTTTCCCGAAGCGTTTTGCCGAGTGGAATTCAACCACTTCTACAGGTTCTACCATTGACCTCAGCGGACGTAAGACCGCTTACGATGCTTACGACGAATACAACAAGGAGACAGGCGCCTATGTCAATCGCCGTACCGAATACTGCAATCCCGTACTCTCTGCCGATGAGGCTCTGGAATACAGCGACATGTCTAAGATGTTTGGTGAATGGCAGCCGACCCTCGCTACTGAGCAGGCTCCTATTCCTACCAATGTGAAGATCACTGGCACTACCCTCACCTGGGACGACAGCAACTATGCACTGCTGTGGGCTATAGTCAAGGACAACAAGGTTATCGACTTTGTTACCGAGCCCACCTATACTGTTGACGATGCATTAGCAAAGTATGCCGTACGTGCCGCCAACGAGATGGGCGGTTTGAGCGAAGCTACTGAGGCTACTGTCGCCACCGGCATCGAAGAGATTACTCCTGCTACGACTACAGTCGATGGCAAGGTCTACAACCTCGCAGGCCAGCGTATCAACAAGGCCACAAAGGGTCTGTATATCATCAATGGCAAGAAGGTCGTGATTAAGTGAGCGAAGTGAGAGCTCGTTCTCACTTCCGAACGTGAACGAGCTCGAGCTTTAGCTCAAGGTCGTGCTCAAATAAGTAACTATACCTTTTAATACTCTGAGGGCGGAGACGAACAGTTTCCGCCCTCTTTTTATGCAAAAAATCGTAAACGTTTACGAAAAAAACAGCTCTTATTATTTTGCCATGTTAAGTATTATTAGTAAATTTGCACAGAAAATAATTATTTTTTTACTATTTAAATTTTAAACTACTAATTTTATGTCTGTTAAAATGAAGACTATCTTTCGAACAGCACTAATTATGTGCTTGCTCTTAGTCGTGGGTAATCTGTCCGCACAGACCACAGCTAAGGGAACGGTTACAGACCAGACTGGCGAACCAGTTATTGGCGCAACCGTAGTAGAGAAGGGGAATCCCAAGAATGCAGCAGTGACCGACTTTGACGGTAACTTTACACTGAAGCTGCAAAACGGCAAGACGATTGTGATATCATACATTGGTATGGTAACACAGGAAGTCACGGCGGGACCCAACTTGCAAATCAAGTTACAGGACGACAATGCATCCCTCGAGGAAGTCGTCGTTGTAGGTTACACCAGCAAGGCTCGTAAGGACCTGACCGGTTCTGTCGGTTCTATCAGTGGTGCCAAGCTGGCTGTAGTACCTGTCGCTTCTGCTGCTGAAGCCCTTACGGGTAAAATTGCCGGTGTGCAGGTAACAAGTGTTGACGGTCAGCCCGGCGCCGACATCAACATCCGCGTTCGTGGTGCAACGTCAGTGACCCAGTCCAACGAGCCACTCTACATTGTCGATGGCTTCCAGCAGGCGAACATCAACGATATTCCTCCCTCGGATATTGCATCTATCGATGTATTGAAGGACGCCTCCCTGACCGCTATTTACGGTGCAAAGGGTGGTAACGGCGTTGTTATCGTAACTACTAAAAGTGCCAAGGAAGGTAAGGTAAAGGTGAGCTTCAATGGCCGTTTGACATGGTCGCACATCACCAAGCAGCTCGACCTAATGAACACCGGTGATTTCGTTAATTATCAATACGATCGCGCTGCTGCCAATGGTACCCGTTCTTCATGGGCTAAGTCTTTCCGTGGTAACTTCGGTAACCCTCTTGACAACGACAAGTACTACGCTCAGCCCACCAACAACTGGCAGGACGAGGTCATGGGTAATACACCACTCTCTTATCAGGCTAACGTCAACATCGGCGGTGGTAATGAGACCACGAAGTTCAATCTCTCTATCAACCAGTCTGAGGACAAGGGTATTATCCTCGGTTCAGGTGTACGCCGTACCATACTCAACCTGAAGTTGAACACGAAGCTACACAAGAACCTCGAATTCAACTACAACCCGAAGATGACATACCGTCGTGACGAGGGTGCCGGTGGTGACAACGTAGGTACAGGCGGTATTATCGACGTGCTGCGCTACCGTCCTACAGCAGGTCTCCGCTCATGGGGTTCTTACCATGAGGCAGAGGATGCCGACGAGGCAGCTAATTTCACACTGACAAACCCTGTCAACGATATCGCAACAAACACTCAGTTGAAACACTCTTACACCGTCAGCAACCAGTTCTCGCTGAAGTGGACTCCTATCAAGGGACTCGTGCTCCGCACTGAGGGAAACTATAATATCAGTTTCCGCGACAACAATCGTTTCTACGGCTATTTGACAACAGTAGGTCAAAAGTCTTACAACAAGGGACAGCCTGTAGCTACCATTACAAAGCGTACTGCCCAGTCTTACACCTGGACGAACACCGCTTCATACGACATGAGCATCAAGGATGATCATAACCTTTCTTTCCTCCTCGGTCAAGAAATATACAACTCTTGGTACGAGGAGTCTGCACAGACTAACAATCTTTTCTCTCGTGAAATTTCTGCTGATCAGGCATTTAACAATATGTCTCTCGGCACTCCATATGAGTCCACCTCTATACTCTCCACTTCAAACCGTACCGCATCTTTCTTTGGACAGGCATCCTATAACTACAAACATAAGTATCTATTGTCTGCTACATTGCGTGCTGACGGTTCCACAAAGTTTGCTCCAGGCAATCAGTGGGGTTGGTTCCCATCTATCTCTGGTGCGTGGGTTATCTCTCAGGAAAAGTTCCTGAAGGACGTCAAGTGGATTGACCAATTAAAGATTCGTGCAGCCTTCGGTCTTGCCGGTAACAACAATATTAGCGATGACCTGTGGCGCTATCTCTACGTCACCAACCGTACCGGCGGTCCAGCATGGGGCGAGAGCCAGCAGAACTACTATTCCACTCCAAGCACATTCCCTAACGAAGGTATTAAGTGGGAGACCACCATTACACGAAACCTGGCAGCAGATATCTCGCTGTTCGGAGGTCGTCTGAGCATTACTCCAGAGTTCTACTGGAACACAACACGTGACCTTCTCTACAACTCAATCATCTCCTCTACCTCTGGCTACACTAAGCAGATGCAGAACATCGGTAAGGTTGAGAACAAGGGTATAGAACTCACTATCAACGGTGACATTATCCGTGGTAAAGACTACGTACTCTCTGCAAACCTCACACTTGGTCACAACAAGATGACTATCAAGCAGCTCAATTCTACTGACAACGTGCTCTACGAGAATAGCGGACGCTGGTCTTCCGCACAGGGCAATGACTACAAACTTGAAGTTGGTGGCGAGCTCGGACTGCTCTACGGCTATGTATATGATGGTCTCTACTCTCTTGACGAGTTCACCTTCAACTCTTCCAACGCTGCAGAGCCAAAAGAAGGCACTGTTATTATGAGCACCGACGTATTCGGCTCTTCAAACTCCGGCGAACCCACACTGCCTGGTAAGATGAAGATGAAGGACCTCAACGGTGACGGCATCATCGACGAGAATGATAAGACTGTCATTGGTAACACTAACCCGACACTGCAGGGTGGTTTCGGTCTCTCCGGCCAGTGGAAGAACTTCGACTTCACAGCAAACTTCACCTACATGATCGGCTTCGACGTGTACAACGCTACAGCATACGCTCTGTCCAGCTCAACAACCTCACAGTACAACTTCTACAATGTACTTTCGAAGTTCACAGACCGTTGGCGTTACACCGATCCAACAACAGGTGAGTGTATGTACAAGAATACTTACACTGATAACGCTTTGGCAAAGTATATGGAACTTAATGCCAACGTATCTAACTGGAACCCTGCTGACGTAACGAACAATCAGCTTATATCCTACTTTGTTGAAAATGGTTCCTTCTTACGTTGCACCGACCTTACCATCGGTTACACACTGCCTCAGAAGATTGCCAAGAAGCTCTACCTCAGCAAGTTACGTGTTTATGCTTCTGCCGGCAACCTCTTCACCATCACCAGTTACTCCGGCTATGACCCAGAGGTTGACGTTCAGTCAGGTTTAACTCCTTCTATGGACTACAACCGCTACCCACGTGCACGCACCTTCTCTTTCGGTGTCAACGTAGACTTCTAATGCATACAATGTACATTCACATTATTTATAATTAATAGATATATCATGAATATAAGAAATATATTAATCAGTGGACTTGGCGTTATGGCTTTGACCGCCTGCAACGACTTCCTCGATGTTGATGCGCCTTCAAAGCAGACCGTAGGAGCTGTCTTCAGTTCCTCGCAGGAAGTCAATGCGGCCCTGAACGGTGTCTATGCCAAGGTTATGGTAAACGATGCCTTCGGCAATAGCCTCTACAACACTGTCATGTTGAACAGCGATGTGGACTTCACTGCCAACTCAAACGAGAACGCACAGTCCAACACGCCGCGCCGCTTTGATGTCACGTCCAGTGGCTCTGCAGTAAATAAGCTTTGGACGGCACTCTACGACGGAGTAGAAGCTGCCAACGAGTTTATCTATAATCTGGAGAATAGCCCAATCTATTCAAAGGTGGCCAACACCTCAACAGTAGTTGACGAATTTGGTAACGAAACGCAAGTGTCAACTCCTGTCGTAAACAATTACACACAGATGATTGGTGAGGCAAAGATGATACGAGCCATGTTCTACCATGAGCTCCTCTCATACTGGGGTGACGTACCATTCACCTTCAAACCTACCAGTGTAACAGGAGAATTTGCTCCTGCTATCACTGACCGTCAGGTTATCAGCGACGCGCTCATTGCTGACCTTCGCGAAATTGCTGAGTACATGTACTCCGACAAGAACATCTCTGACGCTCCGGAGCGCATCTCCAAAGAGGCTGTTTATGCGATGATAGCACGTCTCGCACTGCAGGCAGGTGGCTACTCACTTAACCACGATGCCGGTGACACAAATGGCTATTACATGAAGCGTCCTGCGAACTATAAGGACTACTATCAGATTGCACTTGACTACACCGACAAAGTCATTAATGATGGCGGTCACAGTCTCACAAAGTCTTTCGCCTCTGTCTTCACTGACGAGTGCTCCTACATCACATCCACTGGCGATGATGTCATCTGGGAAATCCCTTACGGCAAGGATGACACTGGCAACTGGGGTTACTATCAGGGGCCGACATGTTCTTCCAGCGGTGGTCAGACATCATACAGCTCATGGGGTGAGACAAGCGGCTCCGTACGCACCACAGCATTCTATATGTACGATTTTGAGAATGGTGATGCCCGACGCGACTACACCTGCGGACTGTGGTACTACTCCGCAACAGGTCTGCCGACACTGCGCTACGACTACGCTATGCACAACAACAAGTGGTCCAAACTCTGGTCTTCTACACAACAGGGTAAGGAATCTACTGGTTCCACAGGCATCAATTTCGCATACATACGCTATGCAGACGTTCTGCTAATGAATGCAGAGGCTGCCAACGAACTGGACAAGCCGGATCAGGCCAAGAATGATCTTCGTATCGTGCGTGAGCGTGCCTTCAGAAACAGCAACCCGGCAACCATTAACAAGTATGATGCAGTCACTGATAAAGAAGAGCTCCTCAATGCAATTCTCGATGAGCGTAAGTTCGAGTTCGCCGGCGAAAACATGCGCTGGAAGGACCTCGTGCGTAATAACAAGTACTCAGAGACTATCTACTGGACTTTCCTGAAGTACTACTCAGTCGGTGCAGAAGGTGCAGGATGGAGCGACTACTATGAGGAAATCAGCGAGGCTACAGGCAAGGACTATTCTACTATTCTCCCAAGCAACATCTACGCTTTCTACGTTAAGAATCCTGGTGACGGTTCACTCTTTGCCAATAATACCCTCCCAGTATTCTATATAGTAGATCCTTACGGCAAGGCTGATGATCCTACAGCAAAAAAAGTTGAGACTTATATCACCGACTATGCACTGCCATACACTGCTCTGACAGCAAAGGATATTACAGGCAGCGACACTGATCAGGCAAAGATTGGTTGGACAACAGCGAAGGTATTCTCTGCCTCATGGGGCGGTGACAGCGGTATCAAAGCTCAGTGTCTCTATTCTTTCTACGGATACATACGCGGTGGCATACGCGACGGCGAGATAGACCTCGTGTACGGCGCTAATGACGTAAGAACAATTGAACCTTACAGCTTGGACGTCAAGCAGTTGCCCGCAGTACGTTACCTCCTGCCACTGCCTAACGAGGCACTGCAGCGCGGTGGATACACACAAAACTATGGTTATTAATTAAGTACTCTGCGTAATCCATTAAAGCAAATAAATATATGAAAAAGATTATTATATATTCGCTGATGTTGCTTACATCCGTAGCATACTACTCTTGTAGCGACAAAGACGAAAATCTCAGCGCCAATATAAGCCGTGAGTTCATGCCTATGTTCCGCTGCGATAACAATACCGGCAAGGGAAGTACAGATCCCTATAATTGCCATACAATATCACCTAACTCTGTTTACCTCTGTTGGTATACCGTTGATGATTGTGTAGGATACGAGATACAGTGGGGCATCCTTGCTGGCAGTCAGGGTGATGTAGCATGGCAGCGTGTCAAGGATGCTGGAACGATTGGCGACACCATCATCACCAATCCACAGCAGTATACACTCACCCTTAAGCATCTGCAGTATGGCTCTACATATAGTTTCGCCATACGTGCCCTGCACTCTTTCTCAAAGGATGCGAACGGCGAGTACAACGATCCGCTTAATTCCAAGTGGTACGGCTACGGTGACGGACGTCAGTGGGCAGACTACATGAACCTCGATACAGAAGACCGTTACGCTACGCCGACTATCATCGGTGCACAGTTCCTTGATGACAAGGATGACCCCAACTACAAGACATCCTTCAGGGTGTACCTCGACCGCTCTACATCCTCTTACTCAGCAGAAGAGTTGGAGACATACACCTCGTACACTCTCGAGAAGCCTAACGGACAGTCTATGACATTCTTCCAAACTGAGGAGGTCAATGGAGAGAAGGTCTTCAAGGTTGACTACCTAAAAGTTGCTGCAAACCCATCGTCTCCCACCGCCAATGTTCCTGAGGAGTTCCGTCACTACAAACTCACACAGGAAGACTGGGATCGTGGCTACGTCTATGTCTATGGTCTCGATGAAAACTCCGTATATAACGTCAACGTATATGACGAGGATATACCATATGTTGCCGATGCATCCTACAACGGTATCGTAAAACGTACAAAGGGTGATCCCGGTGCGCCAATTCTCATACCTCACGTACCACAAGCTACAGACACTTTGAGTGTCAGCAATGTTGATTATATCATAGACATCTCTTCATACGATGCGTGCAAGCTCAACGCATGGTTTACTAACCACATGACAAGCAATACTATTGCTGAGAATCAGGTTTATTACCTCGAAGGTGGCAAGAACTACTTCATTGATTCGTCTATCGAGCTTTATAAGGGCTTCACACTCGCAACCAACCCTGAAGACCTCGCTGCAGGTAAGGGCAAGGCAAAGATCTTCATGAGCGGAATGGGACGTTATAATAACAACTACGAAGTATTCTCATGCAACTTCGCATTTGGACGTGCCGCACAAGCAGGAGAGAGTGCTTCAGTACCTCTTGAGATAGATACCATCAAGTTCCAGAACATTGACTTCAGTGTACCTCTGGCATACAACGCAGGTAACACGAACCAAGATCCTAATAACAAGGTTACAGCCAACTACTGGTTCAATGATATCAACTCTAACGCCATGGGCTATATACTGAATTACTTCGAAGTCAGCGGATGTTCCTTCCAGGGTTTCCAGCGTGGATGGATGCGTACAAAGACAACTCACTCCAAGATCTTCAAGCACTTCTATATCTATGGAAACGAGTACTACAACATGGGATTCTACAGCAACAAGGGTGATGGCTATGGCTACATGTCATTCAAGGGCGGTAACGAGAAGGGCTCTAACCCATACGTTAATTGCGAGCTTATCAACAACACCTTCTATGACTCACCATGTATGTATCTCATTGGCAATGACTCCGAATCTCTCGCCACATGGACTGCAGACCAGGCATACAACATCACCATCAAGAATAACACATTCGTCAACTTCAACACACTGAATAACAACGGATGCCTATTCAACCCGAAGGGTGGTAAAGGTGCGCCACGCGGTTCTAAGTTCACCATACAGAACAACCTCATTATCAATGCTTATGACGAAAGTGACGAAGGACGTGTCGCTAATCACATCTGTGCCGGATGGAGAGTTTCTGAGATGAAGGGTGTTACCGAAGACAAGTTCGAGTTCAACATAAGCAACAACTGGTCAACGTCAGAGCATATCGATGCTAAAACTGGTGAGGTGTTCACACATTATCAGTTCAGCAAGACAAGTACAGACGGTATTGGTTACTGGGTTGGTGAAGGCGCACTGCTCAACGGCGGTGAGGACAAGACTTCCGACAATCTGAAGATACACTACGAGGAAGGAATCACCACGAAGGTGCTGATGAAGAACGCTATTCCTTCACATCATTACACCACGATATCCAGTGCCGGACCTGAGACGTTCCACACTGACAACCTCGATGGACTTTATTACAATGACACCGAGGCAGTAAGGAACTCACAGATTTACAAGTTAGGCATTGGTGCTAGCAAGTGGCGTGAGGGTATTCGTTGATTAAAGCAACCACACTATTAAATAATCCGAGGGCGGACGCTGGATACAGCTATCCGCCCTCGATTATCTCAACACAGAATGAAAAAACTGATTTTATCCACACTCTTCCTATACATTGCAATAGCAGCTATGGCTCAGGAGTCACACTATCATAAAGGCCTACGCTCACAGTCTGAGAACGACAAATATGGTGGCGTTGCTGCAGAACCGAATTTTAACGGTGGAGGCTACTACTGGTCAAGAGTACGCAATGTGGACGATGTCGCCATAACTCGTGAGACGCCTGAAGACTCCATCGCACGTCGTAAAGAGTTTATGAGATTATGCCAATTGGCTTACGATGCCTTCGAAGCAGGTGACTCAATTATGACGATAACCTATGCAGACAGTGCTTTGCAAAAGCGCTATCATACTGCAGACCTCTATTACTTCATGGCGGTATCTTTAGAGAAATTAGGCAACTATAAAGATGCTGACTGGGCCTATCGTAAGGCTTTAGGCGCAGGATATCCTGGCGCCCTAACCATATACAACGATTTCAAGGCTCGACAGAAAGCACGCAAAGCGAAACGAAAAGATCGCAAACCTTTACGTTGACAATTGATAAAAAACAAACTCAAAATTTGGCGTTATCGCAGTTTATCCGTATCTTTGCACGTGAAAACAAAACAATTCAATATTTATTAACTAAAACATTTCGTTTATGAAGAAACTCTTTACGCTTATTGCCGCTGCTTTCGCAGCACTATCAGTTAATGCCCAAGACTGGAATGCCACCAAAACTGGCTCACTGAATAAGGGCGCATCAATCCTCGACAACGAGTATGTCACCGTTAAGGTTGGTGTTCAGAACTCAGAGACCGCTCTCATTAAGAACGAACAGGACCAAAATGATCCTAAGACTTATGCTGATTACACATTTACCAAGTATGCCAACATCCGTGTAGATGCAGCTCCTGCTGAGGACAACGACTGGGAAGGCACAGCATATACCGAATGCGATCCTGTGGGTATCTCGCTCATCGTTACAGCCAAGCAGAACACTGACGTAACCCTCTACTACAAGCACGGTGATGGCAAGGCAGTTTCATGCTATGACCAGACAGCTAGAAAGAATGTAAATATCGCCGAGAGCCCTGTAGAGGGACTTGCACAGTATTATACTGGAACCTACCAGTTTATTAACGGACATGTGTACACCATCTATGCCAAAGGTGGCACCGTTGGTCTTAATGGAATCTCCACAGCGGTAGGAACTTACGAAGAGAATGGTGGTTCAGCCACTGGCACTGTTGTCATTTCTTGGAACGACGAACCATCTTTGTCAAATGTAACAACAGAAGAAATGGGAAATACAGGAACGTCAAAGAATGTTGCAACATGGGATAATGGTATTTCTATCATGATCATGCGTTCAGACAAAGGGCAATCAAATGGTTCTAACATTACTGTAGATGGTACATCATATAAAACGATTAAGGTATCAAATGGTGCCCAAAATAAGATTATACTGCCAGAGGGTAAAGTAACAAAAAAGGTAACATTCTATAGTTATGTGAATAAGGATGCTGCAACAGAACGAGCCTCATATTGGAAAGAGGTTAATGGTACATCATACACAGAAGAGACTATTTTTGCCAGTTACAAAGACTTTGATAACCCCGACAAGCGTGAATATACTTTCGACGCAACAAATGTCGTAACCTTTACTAATACAGGTGAGCAGTGCTGCTACATTGTATTTATTGATGTTGAGGATGGCACTACTGGTATCACCGCAGCAAAGACTGAGATAGTAGATAACGGCCTTATCTTCAACCTCGCTGGTCAGAAGGTAGCCAACAACTACAAGGGTCTGGTTATCAAGAACGGTAAGAAGGTCGTGATGAAGTAATCACTCCCCTTA
>Ga0310697_10001816_pt1 | contig 23855 bp, 17 predicted proteins | sample 172DNAGHGlowgp2_FD_203883 | JGI IMG/M metagenome (GOLD analysis project Ga0310697, IMG submission 203883) | Sheep rumen microbial communities from Palmerston North, Manawatu-Wanganui, New Zealand - 1728 DNA GHGlow gp2 (v2) (version 2) | ecosystem: Host-associated > Mammals > Digestive system >...
GATGACGGTGAACGAGGCTTCGACGTCAGTCTCCAGGAACTCTGGTTCGAAAATGAACATGCTGTTATCGAGGTCGGGGGTGATGCGGACGTCTTTCAGTCCGTTCTTTCCGACGGGTTCCATCCATACGGGAGCCCAGATGCCTGTCACACGGGTATAGAAGCATTCGTAGCTGTGGAGCCGGCGCGACTGCTTTCCGCCGGGTTGCAGGCGTGAGCGGACGTCGTCTTCGGCGAACACCACGAGGTTGTGTTTCTTGCCGGGTTTAACGTATCTCGTAATGTCGACGGCAAACGATGCGGCACCGCCATAGTGACAAAAAACCTCGATTCCATCGATAAATATCGTTGAACGATAATCTACTCCGGCGAAGTGAAGGAGGATATGTTGTCCGTCCCAGGCGGTGGGTACTTCCAGCGTGCGGTGGTACCAGAGGGCGGGGATAAAGTCGGTGTGTCCGACGCCCGACAACGGACTTTCCGGGCAGAAAGGCACCGTGATGTTGTCAGCGAAGCCTTTCGACTTCTGCAACTGCGACTCTTTTCCGCTTCTGCCGAAGTCAAACTGATAGGTCCAAGTGCCATTAAGACACTGCCATTCTGTGCGTTCAAACTGTGGACGCGGATACTCGCTACGGGGAATGTTTTCACCATAGGATGAGAGGGTTACTGTAGCTAAGACAGCTGTCAACAGGGTTCTGAATGTTGTCATGATTGATTTTAGGCTATTATTTATGCTGCAAAATTACTCAGTTTTACATGAATCGGCATGTAATTTTGTCCATAAAATCTGTAATTTTGTCCAAAAATGCACGATTTCATCGAAGCAAAATCTAACTTTTTGTCAAAAAATCGTGAAATCATCGGAAAAGGCGTCTTTATGTCCGGAGAGGCCCGTCGTGTCAGTCGGAAAAATGTATTTCCACCCACCCTTCTTTCCTTCGCCACCCTTATCACGCACAGGTAATAGGATTATCTCACACAGGTAATGGGATTATCTCACACAGGTAATAGGATGATCAAGCACTGATAATCGGATAATCAAGCACTGATAACCGGATGATCAAGCACTGATAATCGGATTATCAGCCTTTGATAAGGATAGCGATAGATTGTTTCGGCTCTGCCGGTCCTCATCATCGGCATTTCCGAAAGGCTGTTTTCTGCCCACGATTTGGAAACAATGCGTCAGAAAGAAGGGTTGAAAAATTTCTTTTCTGAAAATAATTGCTTACCTTTGCAGCGTATCCGACCAGTCGGAAAAAAATGTAACAATTGCGAAGGAACGATGGAACATTGGTTAGAGAAATACCGTTATTGTCCGGCCTGTGGCAGCGACCGCTTTGTCGAGAGCAGCGTGAAGAGCAAGCGTTGTGAGGTCTGCGGACTGGAAGTGTTTATGAATGCGAGTGCCTCGAACGTAGCCGTCATCACCCGCGACGGTGACGACGGGCGGAAGAATTTGCTTGTGGTGCGCCGCGCCAAGGAGCCTGCCCGCGGAACCCTTGACCTGCCGGGAGGCTTCGCCGACGCCGACGAGACCGCCGAGGAAGGCGTCTGCCGCGAGGTGAAAGAGGAGACGGGGCTCACGGTTGTCAGGGCCACCTATCTGTTTTCCGAAGTCAACCGCTACTCCTATGGCGGCTTGACCATCCCCACGCAAGACCTCTTCTTCCATTGCGAAGTGGCGGACTTCACGGACCTGAAGGCGATGGACGACGCTGCCGACTATCAGTGGATAGCCCTCGACGAGTTGCACCCCGACCAGTTCGGGCTGGCTTCGGTGAGGAGAGGAGTGGTGAAAATCCTTAAAAAAATAGAAAAAACACATATATAATAAGGTGTACCCGAAAGTTTTGTGTACTTTTGCGCCCTAAATCGGCATTATTATAAAATAATTCAACTTCAATAGGTTGAGCAAATGCGAAACATAAAAAAATAAAATATAACTATGCAAAAGAACCTGGTCATTGTGGAGAGTCCCGCCAAGGCCAAAACCATCGAACGGTTTCTGGGAAAGGACTACAAAGTAATGTCCTCATACGGACACATACGCGACTTAAAGAAAAAGGAACTGAGCATCCATGAGAACAGCATGGAGCCGGATTACGAAATACCCGAAGAGAAACAGCGACTCGTCAAGGAACTGCGCACACAAGCCCAGAAAGCCGACAAAGTGTGGCTGGCTTCCGATGAAGACCGCGAGGGAGAAGCTATCTCGTGGCATCTGTGCGAAGTGCTGGGACTGGACGAGAAGAAAACCTCTCGCATCGTATTCCACGAAATCACCAAGCCCGCCATCCTCAATGCCATCGAGCATCCGCGCCATATAGACATGAACCTCGTCAATGCACAGCAGGCCCGTCGCGTGCTCGACCGTCTGGTAGGTTTTAAGCTCTCGCCCGTGCTCTGGCGAAAGGTAAAGCCCGCCCTCTCGGCAGGTCGCGTGCAGAGCGTGGCCGTCAGGCTCATCGTAGAGCGGGAGCGCGAGATGCAGAGTTTCAAGAGCGAACCCTACTATCGGGTGACCGCCCTCTTCTCCGTGCCTTCTGCCACAGCCGGCAGTCAGCAACCCGCCGAACTGCGTGCCGAACTCGACACCCGCTTCAAGACGCATGAAGAGGCCGTGGCCTTCCTCGAAGCCTGCAAGACGGCATCGTTCAGCGTCGGCAGTGTCGGAAAGAAGCCCGTCAAGCGCACACCGGCACCGCCTTTCACTACGTCGACACTGCAACAGGAGGCCGCACGGAAGCTCGGCTTCACCGTCTCGCAGACCATGATGGTGGCACAGCGACTCTATGAAAGCGGACGCATCACCTATATGCGTACCGACTCGGTCAACCTCTCATCGCTCGCCATCAATGCCTGCAAGGAGGAAATCGTCAACGTCTACGGAGAAGCCTACAGCCATCCGCGCAACTACCATACACATTCAAAGGGCGCACAGGAAGCTCATGAAGCCATCCGCCCCACCTATATGAACCAGGTGACCATCGAGGGTACCCCGCAGGAGAAACGCCTCTATGAACTCATATGGAAACGTACCCTGGCCTCGCAGATGGCAGATGCCGAACTGGAAAAGACAACCATCGAGATTCCTGTAGAGTTTGCTGCGACTCAGTCGCAGTCTACACCGGCCCCCCATAAGTTCATGGCACAAGGTGAAGTCATCACCTTCGACGGTTTCCTGAAAGTCTACCGCGAGTCGACCGACGACGAAACCACCGACACGCAGGAAGAAGCACTGCTGCCCGTACTGCATGAGGGCGACGCCCTGAAGCGGATGGAACTGATAGCAACGGAACGCTTCTCACAGCCCCCCCTCAGATATACCGAAGCCTCACTCGTGAAGAAACTCGAAGAACTGGGCATCGGACGTCCTTCCACCTACGCCCCCACTATCTCTACCATACAGCAACGTGAATACGTTCAGAAAGGCGACAAGAAGGGTGAGGAGCGTTCCTACGTCATCGACACGCTCACAGGCGATAAGATAACGACGAAGAATAAGAAGGAAATCGTAGGCAACGAGAAAGGTAAGCTGTTGCCCACTGACATCGGTATCGTCGTGAACGACTTCCTTATGGAAAACTTCCCCGACATCATGGACTATAACTTCACCGCCCGCGTCGAGCAGCAGTTCGACCTGATTGCCGAAGGCAAGGAAGAGTGGACAACCATGATGCAGGACTTCGACCATCACTTCGAACCCACCGTGGAAGGTGTGATGAATGCGCGTTCGGAACATAAGGCCGGCGAGCGTGTCTTGGGCAATGACCCTCAGACGGGACGTGCCGTCTCCGTGAAGATCGGCCGCTTCGGACCCGTCGTGCAGATTGGTACTGCCGAAGACGGTGAGAAGCCCCGCTTCGCACAAGTGCCCACTGCGATGAGCATTGAGACGATTACCCTCGAAGAGGCTCTCGAACTCTTCAAGCTGCCGCGCGTCGTCGGACAGTATGAAGGCAGCGATGTCGTCATCGGAGCCGGCCGCTTCGGTCCTTACGTCCTGCACGAGAATAAGTATGTGTCGTTGCCCAAGGGCGAAGACCCCCATACGACAACGCTCACACATGCCATCGAACTCATCAACGAACGGCGCAAGCATGATCAGGAACGCCACCTGAAGACTTTCGCCGAGGATGAAACCCTGCAAGTGCTCAATGGCCGCTACGGTCCCTACCTGACTCATAACGGCAAGAACTACCGACTCACCAAGACTCAGCAGGCTAAGGCACAAGACCTCACCTACGAAGAGTGCATGGAAATCATCAAGAAGAGTTAGGAATCAAACCATCAAACGACCAAACCGCCAAATGGTTCGCATCATCCTCATCGGTTACATGGGTGCCGGCAAGACAACGGTCGGCAAAGCTCTGGCAAAAGAACTGGGCATACCCTTCTACGACCTCGACTGGTATATACAGACGCGGCGGCGAAAGACCGTGAAGGAAATCTTCGACGAGCAAGGAGAAGAGGGGTTCCGGCACATCGAACACAACATGCTGCACGAGGTGGCAGAGTTCGAGAATGTAGTCATCAGTTGCGGAGGCGGCACCCCCTGTTTCTTCGACAACATGGACTATATGAACCGGCAGGCAGAGACCGTCTATCTCAAAGCCGACCCCGACGTGCTCTTCATGCACCTGCAAATGGGAAAAGGCGTCAGGCCGTTGCTGCTCAATAAGACACCCGAAGAGGTGAAGACCTTCATCAGGGAACAGCTGCAACAGCGGGAGGCCTACTATTCAAAGGCCAAGCACATTCTCGACGTGAGCGTCATGGACAACTTCGACAAGATTGCCACCTCGGTGGCAGACGTGAAGAAAATGCTGAACCTGTGAGCAACGCATCATTCGTTTATCTGTTAATCTTAAAATATGAAAAAGTGGACCATCGACGACGCCCGTGAGCTGTATAACATCAACGGCTGGGGCACTTCTTACTTCGGTATCAACGAAGAAGGCAATATTTTCGTGACACCCTGCAAGGACGATACGCAAATCGACCTGCACGAAGTGATGGACGAACTCGCCCTGCGCGACGTGACGACACCCGTACTCCTTCGTTTCACCGACATCCTCGACAACCGCATCGAGAAGACGGCTTCGTGCTTCAAACAGGCTGCCGAAGAGTATGACTACAAAGGTGAGAACTTTGTCATCTATCCCATCAAGGTCAACCAGATGCAACCCGTCGTAGAGGAAATCATCTCGCACGGAAGGAAGTTCAACCTCGGACTCGAGGCAGGCTCGAAACCCGAACTCCATGCCGTCATCGCCGTGCAGTGTCAGAGCGACTCCCTCATCGTATGCAACGGCTATAAAGACCAGAGCTATATCGAACTGGCACTGTTGGCACAGAAGATGGGCAAGCGCATCTTTATCGTCGTCGAGAAGCTCAACGAACTCAACATCATCGCACGGGCAGCCAAGAAGCTCAACGTGACACCCAACCTCGGCATCCGCATCAAGCTCGCATCGTCAGGCTCGGGAAAATGGGAAGAGAGTGGCGGCGATGCCTCGAAGTTCGGACTGACCTCGTCGGAACTCCTGCAGGCACTGAAGATACTTGACGAAAAAGGACTCCACGACTCGTTGCGACTCATCCACTTCCATATCGGTTCGCAGATTACGAAGATACGCCGCATCCAGACGGCCTTGCGTGAGGCCGCACAGTTCTATGTGCAGTTGCATAAGTTGGGCTACAATGTCGATTTCGTCGATTGTGGCGGTGGTCTCGGCGTCGACTACGACGGCACACGCTCGCCGTCGAGCGAGAGCTCCGTCAACTACAGCATCCAGGAATATGTCAACGACTGTATCTATCAGTTTGTCGATGCCGCCGACAAGAACGACATCCCGCATCCCAACATCATCACGGAGAGCGGACGGTCGCTCACCGCACACCACTCTGTGCTCGTCATTGATGTGCTGGAGACGGCGTCGCTGCCCGAGATGCCGGAGGAGTTTGAAGCAAAGGACAATGACCATCAGCTTGTCAAAGACCTCTATGAGATATGGGACAACCTGAACCAACGCACCATGCTCGAAGACTGGCACGATGCAGAACAGATCCGCGAGGAAGCCCTCGACCTGTTCTCACACGGTCTCATCGACCTGAAGACGCGTGCCGAGATAGAGTCGATGTTCTGGAGCCTATGCCGGGAAATCAATACCATCGCCAAGTCACTCAAGCATATTCCCGAAGAACTGCGCACGCTCGACAAACTCCTGGCCGACAAATACTTCTGCAACTTCTCGCTATTCCAGTCGCTGCCCGACTCATGGGCCATCGACCAACTGTTCCCCATCGTGCCTATCCAGCGGCTCAACGAACGGCCCACGCGCAACGCAACGCTGCAGGACATCACCTGCGACTCTGACGGAAAGATAGCCAACTTCGTGACCAACCGGCACATCTCCCATGTGCTGCCCGTCCATGCCCTACGCAAGAGCGAACCGTATTATCTCGGTGTCTTCCTCGTAGGAGCCTATCAGGAGATACTCGGCGACATGCACAACCTATTCGGCGACACCAATGCAGTCCATATCTCCGTAAAAGACGGCAGCTATCACATCGACCAGATCATCGATGGAGAAACGGTGGAAGAAGTACTCGACTACGTTCAGTTTAATCCGAAAAAGCTGGTACGACAACTGGAGATATGGGTCACCAAGAGCGTTAAACAAGGGAAGATATCGCTCGAAGAAGGCAAAGAGTTCCTTTCCAACTACCGCTCGGGCCTTTACGGATATACCTATCTCGAATAGAACTTATGCTCCATCGTTTCCAACACGACATCTTGCCACTTAAAGACAGACTCTTTCGTCTGGCCCTGCGCATCACACTCAACAGGGAAGATGCGCAAGACATCGTGCAGGAGACTCTTATAAAGATGTGGGAGCAGCGCCAGCAATGGGATGCCATCGAAAACATCGAAGCCTACGCCCTCACCATCTGCCGCAACCTTTCACTCGACCAACTCAAACGCCTCTCTAATCGCCATCTGCCCCTCGACACCCCACAGGTAGAGCCTTTCGACCAAACGCCCAGTCCCCTGGAGCAGACCATCCACCGTGAACACTTCGACCGAGTAGGGCAAATCATCGACAGACTGCCGGAAAAACAACGAACCTGCATCCAGCTGCGCGACTTCGAAGGACGTTCCTATCACGACATCGCCGACATCCTCGGCATCACCGAAGAACAGGTGAAAGTCAATATCTTCCGGGCACGACAGACCATTCGGAAAGACTTTGAGGTTTGAGATTTCATCCTCTAATTCCTATGAAAAAAGTAATCATCATTTTTGCCGCTATGATGCTGGCAACCTATCATGTTAAAGCACAGAAAGTTATGAATTTGACTGAAAAGCAACAAGCACTCGTGGCCATCGCTGCCAACGAGGCTAAGGGCGACATCGAGGTCCTGAAAAAAGAAGTGAACAATGGTTTTGAGGCAGGACTCACCGTCAGTGAGATCAAGGAAGCACTCTCGCAACTGTATGCCTACACGGGTTTTCCGCGTTCGCTGAATGCCCTCGGTGCCTTGCAACAGGTCATCCGGCAACGCACCGAACAAGGACTCGGCTGTGAGGAAGGCCGCGAAGCCGACCCGTTAGCTGAAGATTATGACGCCTTGAAGCAAGGAACGAAGGTGCAGACGCAACTGGTGGGCGGACAACCCTTCAACTATACCTTCGCACCGCAGACCGACTACTACCTGAAAGCACACCTCTTCGGCGACATCTTTGCCCGCAACAACCTTTCCTTTGCCGAACGGGAAATAGTGACCGTCTCGGCCATCTCGGCCCTGCCCGGTTGTGAACCCCAGCTGAAAGCCCATGTCAGTGGAGCCAGAAACATGGGGGTCAGTGACGCTCAGTTGCATGAGATTCCTAATGTCTTGCGCAGTCGCATCGGTGAAGCCGAGGCGGTCCGTTGCGAACAGGCTGTGTCGGCCGTCTTTGGAGAATGCTGTCAGGCTGTAGCGCCCGTCGACTTCAACGTCTGGCCCAAAGGCATTGAGAACCCTTACGGAAAATACTTCACAGGACAAAGCTATCTGGCAGAGATGGGTGCCGTGACGAATGTCACCTTCGAGCCTCGCTGCCGGAACAACTGGCATGTCCACCATAAGCAGGTGCAGGTTCTCATCTGTGTGGCTGGCCGCGGCTGGTATCAGGAGTGGGGAAAGCCTGCTGTAGAGATGACACCCGGCACCGTCATCGCCATTCCTGCCGAAGCAAAACATTGGCACGGAGCCGCCCGCGACTCTTGGTTCCAGCATCTTACCTATCATAAGGATGTGCAGGATGGAGCCAGCAACGAATGGCTCGAACCAGTCACCGACGAATGGTACGATCAACTGAAATAAACAACTCCCCCGGCAAAGGTATTCTTGCACATCTTGATTTACTTTTATTGCTGTCCGGTATAATTTACTTTTATATTTGATATTCCCTGTATATATTGCTCCTATAAAAGATTAAAATGATTTGGGGTCTCATTGGCCCTTGACTTACCCTTCGGCCGTCGACCTTTGGTTCGCCCCGTTTTTACCAGACAGCAATAATTTACTTTCAGGAAGTTTGTATATAATGGATACAAAAGAAGGACAAGGTCTATGATTGACCTTGTCCTTTCTTCTGTTATGATGCAATAGAAGGATTACTTTGCGTAGGTGGCCTTCACGGCGGGAAGGTTCTGAATGTATTCGGCACTGCGGCGGCAAGCCTCCATGATGTCAGTCTGGCCGTCGGTCTCTTCAATCTCTACGATGAAGTTCTCAAGGCCGGCGATGTCGGCAGCTCCGAAGATGGCATCGAAGCCAACGAAGCCGCTCTCGCCCAGTTCATACTTATCCTTGATGTGCAGCATCTTGAAGCGTCCGGGATACTTCTTGAAGTAGTGGACGGGGAACTGGTTGCCCCAGCAAGCCCAATAGGTGTCCATCTGCCAGAACATATTCTCGGGGTCGGTGTTCTCGACGAAGTATTCCATCCATACCTGGTCTTCCACCTTCTGGTATTCGTGGGAGTGGGTGTGGTAGCCATACTTCAGTCCGGCCTCGCGGCACATCTTACCGATTTCGTTGGCATAGTCGCACATGGTCTGGGCGTCCTTCAGGTTCTTGGGCACGCCCCAGCCGGGAGTGACGATATACTCCATGCCGGCAGCCTTATGGGCGGCGATGGCCTGCTCCCACCATTTGAGGGCCTCGGTGAAGTCGTGGTTGGCCAGTTCTTCATCGTTCAGACCACGGGTGGCATGGCTGGAGAGGGGTTTCAGTCCGGCCTCTTCGCAGTCTTTCTTATACTGCTCGGGGCTGACACCATAGAACTTTCCGTCGTTATAGTGGGCAGCCTCTACATAGGTATAGCCCATCTCGCGGAGTTGTTTGAAGACTTCGACGTGGTTTTTGGCGTAGTTCTCTTCGTTGCCGATGAGTTCGCGGATGGAATAGAGCTGCAGGCCCATTTCCTTCTGGACGGGCTTCTTCTTGCTACCGTCGCAAGCCGTGAGACCCAGGACGAGTGCCATTGCGATTAAAAGAATTTTCTTCATACTTATTCCATTACCTTTACACGGATGTTACGATACCATACGTCGTCGCCATGATCCTGGAAGGCTATATATCCCTCGTGGTTCTCGCCACCCATGTTGAGCAGCAGGTTGTAGGCTTCGGGGAATTCGCCGTCGGCAGCAAACTTGCTGTCGTCGAGCATTTCCTTCCATTTCGGTGTCCAGAGGTGATACTCCAATACCTTTTCGCCATTCTGATAGTGGATGACGGTGCCCTTGAAGACCACGATGGCTGCGGTATTCCATTCGCCGTAGGGTTTTGCGTTCTGGGGCTTTGCAGGTATCATGTCGTAGAGCGATGCGGCCTGACGGTTGCCGTCGACACCGAGCTGTGCGTCGATGTGGTTGGCATTGTCGAGAATCTGGTATTCAGAGGCCGACTGCCAGATGGGCAGCAGTTCGCCCGTCTTCTGTGACTTGGCTTCCTGGGCGAGGTAGAACACGCCGGAGTTACCGCCCTTCGAGATTTTGTATTCGAAGCGGATTTCGAAGTTAGAGAGTTTCTTGTCGTAGAGCAGGTCGCCACCGCCTTCAGCCTGGGCTTCACCGGTGCCTGAGCCTACGAGGTGGATGGCTCCGTCTTCTACGTTCCAGCTTGCAGGCGGAACGTCCATGCCATAACCGCGCCAACCCTCAAGGGTCTCGCCGTTGAAGATGGATTCGAAGCCTTCTTCGTCGGCCTCTTCTGCCACGGCGGCAGCGGCTTCGTCCTTACAGCAGCTGCAGTCGCTGCATGTGCACTTGCACTTGTTATTGCAGCAGGAGGCAAACATGGCCACGGCTGCAACGAGCATTAATATTTTCTTCATATTCCTTGGTGGTTTGATGGTTTAGTCGTTTGGCAGATTGGGGTGATGAATGTAACCACCCTAAACGGCCAAACGACTAATTTCCTAAACGACTAAATGTATTATAGTTCCTTTACTTTAATATTGCGATACCATACGGTGTCACCGTGGTCTTGCATACCGATGAGGCCTTCGTGGTTGGGACCACCGCACTCCTTGAGGAGTTCGAAGGCGACGGGCCAGTTCTGCTGAGAGAACTTGCTCTTCTGCAGCATCTCTACCCATTCGGGAGTCCACAATGTATACTGCAGCACCTGCACGCCGTTCTGGAAGTGAGTGACGACACCGTCCTTGACGCGGATCTTCACCTTGTTCCATTCGCCGAAAGGCTTTGCGTTCTGGGGCTTGGCAGGAATCATGTCATAGAGTGACGATGACTTGCGGTTTCCGTCGACACCAAGCTTGGCATCGGGATGGTTCTCGTTGTCGAGCACTTGGCATTCGGGGCAGGAGATGTAGATTGGCTCGAGGCTCTTGCCGTCGGCAGTGCAGGTCTCCTGTGCAAGGTAGAAGATACCGGAGTTGCCGCCTTCAGATATTTTCCACTCCATCTCAAGCTCGAAGTTCTTGAACTTGTGGGCGAAGATGATGTCGCCGCCACGTCCCTGCTTCTTGCTGTCGAACTTGATGCATCCGTCTTCGATGACCCATTTGTCGGTGACGTTGGTGAGGCCGTAGCCGCGCCATCCGGCAAAGTCCTTGCCGTTGAAGATGCTCATGTAGCCGTTCTTGTCGACGGGAACGGTTACCTTTTCATAACACTCGGGACCCTGGAAGCCCTGCGAAACATAGAGCTCGGCTGTGGTCACTTTCTGTGCGCTCATGCTCATGCTCATGGCGAGCGCAGCGATTGCGAATAATGTCTTTTTCATTGTCTTGGTCATTTGATGTTACATCGGCATTTCGGGCAGCTTGAAGCCGTTCTGATAGACGGGCTTGATGAGGCGCTCGGCATAGAGGTTGGCGTCGACGAGGTTGGTGTCGGCAGCCGAGAACGACGGGTGACCATCGTGGATGGAGAACTTGATGGCGTTGGAGACGTGCAGCTTGGCATCCTTCGGGATGTTGGTGAAGCGCATGTTCTTGCCGTCCCACTTGAGCCACTGCTCGAGTTCCTGCAGACGTACGGCAGCCACACCCATGACAATCATTTCGTTGAGCGGGCCGGCGAGGCTGAAGTCTGAAGCTGACTTCACGCGGACATCGGCGTCTTCCTTACAAGCGCGAATCCAGTCTTGCTGGTGGCTGACCTTCACGACGCGCTCGATTTCGGGCACGATGGGCTCGCGGCCAGAGACGAGGAACGGACGGTCGCCATAGCAACCGACAACCATGATGTCCTTGGTTCCATAGAATACGGTGACACCGTTGCCGTCGAACTTCTTGCCTTCGGGCAGGTTGAAGGGCAGGTTAGGACGCAGACCACCGTCGTACCATGTGAGTTCGCAAGGAGGCAGAGCCAGCTTCGGCATGTTGGGACGGGCGGGGAAGCGATAGGTAATCTTCTGTGCGCTGGGGCAGGCGTCGCTCATGAGCTGAGTGGACGAGCCGATGACAGCTTCGGGATAGCCGAGGTTCAGGCCCTTGAAGGCTACCTGGAGGATGTGGTTGGCCATGTCGCCGAGGGCACCAGATCCGAAGTCCCACCATCCGCGGAAGTTCCAAGGAGTATAGGCTTCGTTGTAATCGCGCATGGGAGCCGGGCCGATGAAGGCATCCCAGTTCATCGTTGAGGGGATGGCCTGCTTGTTTTTCGGAGCTTCCATTCCTTGCGGCCAGATGGGGCGGTTGGTGAAGGCTTCGATGCGGGTGACCTCACCGATTTCACCGTTCCACAGCCAGTTGAGGGCTTTGCGGGTGTCGGCCTGCGAGGCGCCCTGGTTACCTTGCTGGGTGGCCACCTTGTGCTTTTCTGCCAACTTGGTGAGCAGACGGCTCTCGTAAGCGTAGAGTGTCATGGGCTTTTCCACATAGGCGTGTTTGCCGGCTTGGATGGCTTCGGCAGCGATGATGGCGTGGGTATGGTCGGCAGTAGCCACCATGACGGCATCGGCCTGCGGCAGCATCTCGTCGTACATCTTACGATACTCGCTGTAGCGCTTGGCATCGGGATACTTTTCGAAGATGTGCTTAGCATACTTCCAGTCGCAGTCGCACAGACCGATGATGTTCTCGGTCTCCATCTCGTGAAGGTCGGCAGCACCGCGTCCGCCAATACCGATACCGAGGATGTTGAGTTTGTCACTTGGAGCCTTGTGGCCCTTGGCTTTGCCCAGCACGGAAGCGGGGACGATGGTCGGAGCGACAATCATTCCAGCAACGGCGGCACTTCCTCTCTTAAGGAAATCTCTTCTTGAAATTTCAGCCATAATTGTTGTTTCTTGGGTTTAATGGTTTAAGATTTACGATTATATGATTTAACGGTTGTTTCTTTCCCTGTCCTCCGGCTCATACGTTTTTGTTGTTTCTGGGCAGCAAGCCGTAGCCGTCGGTCATGTTTCGGCGCCGTTCGCGGATGGCTTCCAGGGTCTGCAGGTCGCCGATGGCAGGCAGCTCTGTGTGGTAAGAGTCTTGCAGCATCTTCCATGCCATCTCCGAGGCCACTGCCGAGTCGCGGAATGTCGGCATGTCTTTCCTGCGCTGTCCGGTTTCGATGGAGTCGGCCATCTCGGTGATGAGCCGGTCGATGTTTTTCCCGCCAAAGGGGCGCTCTTCAATGCGTGTCTCGTTGACGCCGCGCAGTTCTACATGGGCAGTCTTGAAGTTGTGGGTCATGTGGCAGATGCCCTTCGTGCCGATCAGGTCGACATAGGAGTTGTGGGTCTGGTCTTTCGACATCTGTCCGTAGACGAAGCCTTGCGTGATGTCGTAGACGATGCCGTTCTGGAACGTTCCGTGACATTGTATCCACCAAGGGTCCTTGTAGCTCCACATGCGCATACCCTGGGCGTGCCAGGTGCGGTATTCGCTGCGGGCATACCATCGGGCCAGGTTCACATAGTGCATACCACAGTCGTGGAAGCAGGGGCCTTCGGTCTCGTGGCCTTCGCCCGGAGCCAGTCCCGGTGTCATGTGGCAGATGCGGATGATGGCGAGTTCTCCTATTTCGCCGGAGTCGATAAACCGCCGTATCTCGTTGTGATACCACGAATTGAGCAGATACATGTTTACCGTCGTAAAGCGGTCGCTGCCTTCTGCCAGCCTCACCATTTCCCATTCGTTCTCGATGGTGTCGGCAATGGGCTTCTCTGCAATGACATGCTTGCCGGCCTCCAGCGCCCGCCGTATCTGCTCCTTGCGCGACCCGGCAAGGGCACACAGCGTGACGACGTCGACCGACGCATCCTTGTATATTTCCTCCGTATCATCAACAACCTTGGCCTCGGGAGCTTGTTTGTGGGCCAACTGGCGGCAGTCGGCATCGACATCACAAATATAGCTCACTCTGTAGCGGTCGCTCTTCTGAAACTCTGCCAGATAGAAGCGCCCCATACGGCCAAAGCCGATAATAGCTACATTAATCATGTTCCTTTTACAATACTTTCAGTTCTGTCTGCAAAGATAACAAAAAATATCTATTATGCGCGTAATTCATACGAAAGTATAAACTGTTTTTTCCTCTGCAAAGACATAAACTGTTGGTTTTCAAACTTATTCAAAAGCAACGCATCTCGCGATGTATAACTTGGCGAACCTGATAGAAATATCAGAAAAGAACCAAAGATGATGCAAAATTAACAATAAAATATTAGAATACAAAAACAATTCTTACTAAAAAACATAAAACAACTCAAAAAAAAATGATACTAACGCCAAAAACAAAAGAAATCAATCAGAGTGGCGAAAAGAAGAACTCTGAAAACGTAGTCTAAGAATCGAAAAAGCAAATTAACTGAATTTACCGACCAAATTCAGTTAATTTGCTGACCAAATTCAGTTAATTTGCTTTCAGGAGTCTTACCTTCGGCTATGACGGGGGTAAGACATGGTGGTGCCGATGCTTATTCTTCGTCGAAGAAAGAGCCTGTTGGCATAGGTGCGTTTTCAGCCAGGCAGCAGTTGTAGCGTTCACGGCTGCGACGCTCGCGGGCAAACATCGCCTTGGTGCCTTCTACGTCCTGACGGAACTCCAGGTGTTCGTCGATGGCAAACGAATGCGCCATCGTCTCCACGTCGAGGTTGTCGGTACCGATGAGGGTGAACGTCCAGTGCTGCTTCTTCAGCTTCTCTATCATGTTGCGAATCATCTTCAGCGTCCACTCTTCGCTGCTGTTCTCCTCGCCGTCGGTGATGATGGTCACAAGCACGTGGTCGCCCTCCGCCACCTGCGCGTTGACTTTCGAGATGCCTTTGCCGATGGCATCGTAGAGAGGCGTGGCAGCCGAAGGGTTGTAGGCTCGCCATGTAAGGTCTTTGGTCAGCTCGGCAGGTGTGTTGTCGTAGTGTAGCTTCGTGTGCTCGCTGTCGAAGGTGATCAGCGTCACGCGCTGGTCTTGGTCGGGGAATTTCTTCTGCATCTGGCGGACAATCTGCAGCGTTTCGTTCATCCCGGCAAAAGCCTGCTTGCGGATGATGGACATCGAGCCGCTCTCGTCGACGATAATCAGGTTGTGCACACGCTTGGTTCTCACTTCTTTTTTCTTAGAATCTTTCATCATCATAATCGTTTTTTTAAAAAGGTAAATACTCAGTTCAAGACGTCTTTTATTTCTTTAAAGATGTTTTTCGGAAAAAATTAAGTGCGAATGAGATTTTTTTTGTAATTTCGCCAAAAATTATTTGTCTATGCATCACCGTCAACTGTCAGACGAGGCCATCATCAGAGGCTTCCGCAAAGGAGATGCCGACATCATCCGTGAGTATTTCTATGGATATTGTCGGGTGGGCTATTATGTCTTCGACCAACGCTATCAGCTCAGCGAGAAGGAAAACCTCGACTTCATGTCGCTGGCCCACCAGTATGCCATCTATCTGATGGAGCACAACTGGAAACCCCTGGAAGACCATTCGCCCAACGTAAGCCTGCGCACGTGGCTCATCAACGGATTCCGCTATGTGGTGCTGGACGCGCTCAAGTGGTATCGCCGCGAATACGGCAGCATCACCTTTGAAGACTACCTGCAGTCATTCGATGTGACCAGCGACCTGCGGCTGCAGTTCAACAGAGTCGTCGAAGACATCTGCCACCACGCCGCGCTGAGCCGTGACGAACGACTCATCATCGACATGATGCTGCTGAAAGGCTTCAAAGGAAAGGAGATTGCCGCACAGATGGGCATGACGCCGTCGGCCGTGTCGCAGAAATATAAAAAGCTGAAGGAAGACATCATCATACCTTATTTCAAGAAGAATTTCGATATGGACTTAGATATGCCGGAAGTGATCGACGAGCGCTCCCTCGTGCTTGCCGAAGAAATGGCAATGCCGTGCGCTCCGATGTCAGAAGCCTACTTCGACTCACCGCTGTCAATGTCCGAAGTGGAGATTCCGATAGAACCGAAGAGGACAATGCCCGCGTTTATCACCAGTCTGGAGCCCAACGAAATCTTCGTCTTTGGCAGCAACCTGAAAGGATTGCACGGTGGCGGAGCAGCCTATGTCGCCTATCGGAAATTTGGTGCTGTCATGGGCCAGGGCGTCGGTCTGCAAGGACAGAGCTATGCCATCCCGACCATGCAGGGCGGCGTAGAGACCATCCGTCCGTATGTCGAGAATTTCATCAGCTTTGCCCGCCAGCATACTGAGCTGACCTTCCTCGTCACCCGCATCGGCTGTGGCATCGCCGGATTTACCGATGAAGACATCGCGCCCCTCTTCGCCCCTGCCCATCATGTCGACAACATCGTCCTGCCCAAAGGCTGGTAAGGGAAAAAGATATATACGACAAAAGGCAGCCGTCCTGCTGCCTTCTTTTTGTCGGGATGAGGCGACTCGAACGCCCGACCCCTACGTCCCGAACGTAGTGCGCTACCAACTGCGCTACATCCCGAATGTTGACCACATTTCTGTGAAAAGCGGTGCAAAGTTACATCTTTTTTCTGAAACGCAAGCATTTTTCTTGAAAAAAATTTGCGAGAATGATATTTTTCCCTTAACTTTGCACACGCAAACCGAAAGAAACGGTCTGTGGATTATGGTGCCTTAGCTCAGTTGGTAGAGCATCGGACTGAAAATCCGTGTGTCCCCGGTTCGATTCCTGGAGGTACCACCTCCTCCTTTCATCCGCCCCGCGATAGGTTTTTTGCCTAAAGCGGGGCTTCTCTTTTTCAGAAACAATTCAAACTGACTGACAATATGAGAAGAAATGCTTTTTTCCTATTGGCGCTCCTGACCATAACGATGGTGAATGCCCAGCCTCAGCAGAAAAGGCAGGCCGTGCCCGACCGGCAGTTGTTGCAACGGTCTTTCGGTGTTGCCGATGAGGCATCGTTCCAGCAACCCGATGCCATCTTCTATCCGGAAACATGGTTCCATTTCCTCAATGGCAGTGTGCGCCGTGAGGGTATCACCCACGACTTGGAAGCCATTGCAGCTTCGGGCATTCAAGGGGTGCAGTTGTTTCATGGTCAGGTGGGCGACCCCAAGGACTGGCCAGGCACGGAGGAACACATCGAGTGTCTGAGCGAGAAGTGGGAGTCGCTGGTGCGCCATACGGCTCAGGAGGCCCATCGGCTGGGGCTTCGTTTCAGTCTGCAGACTTGTCCAGGCTGGGCAACGAGCGGTGGCCCTTGGATTACGCCCGAACAGGCGATGCGTCATCTGAGCTACAGCCGTCTGGACTTAGAGGGAGGCCGCATGACCGACACCTTGCTCCTACAGCCCGACACCGAATCCTGGCGCGACTGGCGCGACATTGCCGTGTTGGCATTCCCGACCTCCCGAGGCGACGAAATGGGCTTTTGTCCTGTGTCGTTGCTGTCGGCCGATGCCGACGAAGAGGGGTGGACGCGGCTATTGAAGGGTGGTCAAGGCTTTACGTTGCAGCCCGCCACTGCCGACCGTCCCCATCGCATCAAAGTGCGGATGGAAGGGGGTGTCAGCGCGCGTAGCATCATCTTCAATCCGATTGATAACTTCAACCATGAATTCGGTGTTCAACCCGACATCCATCTGCGCGTCATAGCCCAACACGGGCGGGTTGTCCTCAACACCGTCTTCCCAAGGGCCAACTGGCAGGACAACCAGTACACGATGACCTTCGCCCTGTCGGATGTCTCGCCGAATGGTGAATATGTCGTGGAGATTGTGAACCGCCATCCGATGAACCTTTCCAGCCTGCGCTTCTCGACAGCTGCCCGCGGCCACAACTGGGAGATGGAGGCCGGCTGGACATCGCGCACACTGTTGCCGACACCCGTCGTTGCCGATGATGGCGACTGCTTTGTCCGTCGCCATCAAGTCATAGATATCAGCGACCGTATGGATGTCCGAGGCCGTTTGCATTGGAACGTTCCCGAGGGGCGTTGGACCGTGTTGCGCATCGGACATGTGAACACGGGCCGACGCAATGGGCCTGCGCCGGCAGAGGCTACGGGATGGGAAGTGAACAAACTCGACACCGCCTATGTCGCCTATCAGTTCCGCAGCTATATCGGAAGACTGGCCGACGGTCCGCTGAAAGGACTGGTCGACAATCTCCTGTTGGACAGCTGGGAGTGCTCGTCGCAGACATGGACGCGCTTCATGCCGCAGGAATTCCAACGCCGCTGCCGTTACGACCTCATGACGTGGATGCCGGCACTGTTCGGTTGGGTGATGGACAGTCGCGAGGACACCAGCCGTTTCCTTTCCGACTGGCGACGCACATTGAACCAGCTGTTCTGTGAAAACTTCTATGGCGAGATGGCTCGGCTGGCTCGTGAGAAAGGCCTCACTGTCAGCTATGAGACTGCTGCCGGCGACATCTTCCCGGGCGATCCGCTGGAGTTCTATAAGTATGCCGACGTGCCGATGACGGAATATTGGCAGCCACTGAGTCATTGGCTGGCCAACCATAACTATAAGCCCATCCGCGGCACGGCATCGGCAGCCCGAATGTATGGCAAGCCGCGCGTGTCGGCAGAGTCGTTCACCTCGTTCGACCTGACATGGGACGAACACCTCAGGATGTTGCGTGAGGTAGCCAATCAGAACATGACGGAAGGCGTCACCCACACCGTCTTCCATACCTATACACATAACCCGGCTGCCGACCGATACTTTCCCGGCACCTCGTTTGGCGGCGGCATCGGCACGCCTTTCTTGCGAAAGCAGACGTGGTGGCCCTTCATGCGGAGTTTCAACAGCTATCTGGCTCGCTGTGCCTTCCTGTTAGAGCGAGGCCGACCGGTGAGCACCGTGCTGTGGTTCCTTGGTGACGAGATACAGCAGAAGCCTGATCAGTATGTAGACTTCCCCACAGGCTATAAATATGACTATTGCAACACGGATGCCCTGCTTCGTCGCATCAGCGTCAGTGATGGCTGTTGGGTGACACCCGAAGGCATCGCCTACGATGTGTTGTGGATGCCTGAGAGCCGGCGGTTGCTGCCCGAGACGCAGGAGCGGCTGCGACAGCTAAAGGCTGCCGGCGGTCGTGTTGTCGAAGGAAACCTTGAGCAATTGAGGCTGTATCTTCAGCAGTCCGAATTGCAACCCGATGTGACCGCCGACGTGTTGTGGCTGCACCGTCAGGCCGAGGGGGCCGACTGGTATATGGTCTGTCCGAAGGCTGGCCAGGGGTTCAGTGGCGACGTCAGCTTCCGCCAACAGGGGCTGGTCGAGCTGTGGAACCCGACCAACGGCCGGATAGAGGCTGTCCCGTCGCGTCAGGACGGCGACCAGACTGTCGTCTCGCTGTCGCTCCATCGGGGCGAGACGGTCTTCGTCGTCTTCCGTCACGACAAACCCCGACAGGACATAGCGACGGAAATGGTCGTCGGTGAACAACCCGTAGAGGGACCTTGGACGCTGACCTTCCCCGAAGGTTGGGGCATCGACCGACCGCAGCAGCTGAATGAGTTGGTGGCTTGGAAGGACCTGCCCGTCGGCGCTGAAGGCAAAGCTTATTCGGGAACGGCTGTCTATGAGACCACTTTTGAGATGAAACGCCTCAAGAAAAGCCATCGCCATGAGTTACAACTTGGCAGGGTGGAAGACATTGCCGTCGTCATCGTCAACGGGCAAGTGGCCGACACACTGTGGGCAGAACCCTATTCAACAGACATCACCCCTTATCTCCGTCGGGGCCGAAACCATCTTCGTGTGGAAGTGACCGGTTCATGGTATAACCGTCTTGTCTATGATGCCTCGCTGCCCGAACAGCAACGGCGTACCTGGGTCATCAACGGCCCTTCAGCCAATCGCAAACTACGTCCCTACGGACTGTTAGGGCCGGTAAGGGTTGAAACAACGGTAAAGGCGAAAAAGGTAAAAAAATGCCGATAGGCGTATGAAAAATCAGAAAAAGTTTGGCAGAACGGAAAAAATGTCGTAACTTTGCACCGTTCAGTGGAATGAGGGGCCCTCGAGAGGGTTCCTCATTCTATATATAAAAGGTTTAGAAATCAGACACAGTATGATTGACAAAAACATCGTGAAAGCCCTCGTTGAAGAGTGGCTGGAGGGAAAAGAGTATTTCCTCGTAGACATTGAAATCAGTTCCGACAACCGCATTGTTGTCGAAATCGACCATGCCGACGGCGTGTGGATAGAAGACTGCGTGGAGCTGAGCCGATACATTGAAGAACACCTGGACCGCGAGAAAGAGGACTTTGAACTCGAAGTAGGCTCTGCCGGACTGGGTCAGCCCTTCAAGGTGGTGCAACAATATATGAACTTCATCGGCAAGGACGTGGAAGTGCTCACTGCCGACGGCAAGAAGGTGAGGGGAGTGCTGAAGAGTGTCAGCGAACCCATGTTCACCGTCAGTGTAGAAGAAAAGGTGAAAGAGGAGGGCAAGAAACGTCCCGTCGTCCAGCTTGTCGACCATGAGTATGACATGACTCAGGTGAAGTACTGCAAATACCTGATTAACTTCAAGTAAAGAGTAAAAAGTAAAAAAATAAATATTATCATGGCAACAAAGAAATCAGAAACCGTGAGTATGATCGATACCTTCCGCGAGTTCAAGGAGACCAAGAATATCGACCGTACTACATTGGTGAGTGTGCTGGAAGAGAGTTTCCGCAACGTGCTGGCAAAAATCTATGGCAGCGACGAGAACTTCGACGTCATCGTGAACCCCGACAAGGGCGACTTTGAAATCTATCGCAACCGCATCGTCGTGGCCGACGGTGAGGTGTCCGATGAGAACAAGGAAATAGCCTTGACGGAAGCCCGGAAGATCGAGCCCGACTATGAGATCGGTGAAGAAGCGTCTGAAACCGTCGACTTCACCAAGTTCGGCCGTCGTGCCATCCTGAACCTGCGCCAGACGCTGGCTTCGAAGATTCTGGAACTTGAACACGACTCCCTTTATAATAAGTATAAGGATCGCGTGGGTCAGATTGTTTCCGGTGAAGTCTATCAGGTGTGGAAGCGCGAAGTGCTCATCGTCGACGACGAGAACAACGAGCTCATCCTTCCCAAGAGCGAGCAGATTCCCAACGACCAGTACCACAAAGGCGAGACCATTCGTGCCATCGTCCTTCGCGTAGACAACGAGAACAACAACCCGAAGATTATCCTCTCGCGCACCAATTCGCAATTCCTCGAGCGTCTGCTCGAAGCCGAAGTGCCCGAAATCAACGATGGTCTCATCTCCATCAAGCGCATTGCCCGTATGCCGGGTGAGCGTGCGAAGATTGCCGTCGAAAGCTATGACGACCGCATTGACCCCGTGGGAGCCTGTGTGGGTGTGAAGGGAAGCCGCGTGCATGGCATCGTTCGCGAACTGAACAACGAGAATATCGACGTCATCAACTACACCTCAAACATCAAACTCTTCATTCAGCGTGCCTTGAGTCCCGCCAATGTCTCGAGCATCAACATCAACGAAGAAGAACACAAAGCAGAAGTATTCCTCAAGCCCGAGGAGGTTTCACTGGCCATCGGTAAGGGCGGTCTGAACATCAAGCTTGCCTCGATGCTGACCGAATACACCATCGACGTCTTCCGTGAGATTGCCGACAGCGAAGCCGACGAAGACATCTATCTCGACGAGTTTGCCGACGAAGTAGACCAGTGGGTCATCGATGCCATCAAGGGCATCGGCCTCGACACCGCCAAGCAAGTCATCAACGCTCCGCGCGAAATGCTGATTGAGCGTGCCGACCTTGAGGAAGAAACCGTCGACCATCTGCTCGATGTCCTGAAGGCTGAGTTCGAACAAAATTAAAAGCAAAGAATTGAAGAATGGCACAAGGCATCGCCTTGGGCCGCTTGAACTCCCCCCGGCACCTCGTCGATAGAGGGTCGGCAGAGTTTACGAAACTTAAAATAAATTCTTAAAGATTACAGAATGAGCATCAGATTAAACAAAGCAATCAGAGAACTGAACATCGGACTCCAGACGGCAGTGGAGTTCCTTACGAAGAAGTACGGACTGGCCGAAGACTCCCTCGGACTGACCTCGAAGATTGACGACGAGCACTACGAAGCCCTCGTCGAAGCCTTCAAGCAGGACAAGGAAGTGCGCTCGCAGGCCGAGAAACTCTTCCCCAAGAAGCCGAAAGAGAAAAAGCCGCAGCCCGAGCCGAAAGACAATCGGGCCGAGACGTTGCTGGAGTCGTCAAGCCAGCAGCGCTTCAATCCGTTGGGAAAGATTGACTTGGACAGCCTGGGCAAGAAACCCGCCCAGAAAGAGTCTGTTGCTCCTGAAGTTAAACCCCAACCGACCAAGGTCGAGGTGGCTCCTGCCGTCAGCCCCCAGCCTGAAGAACCTGAAATAAAGGAAACACCCGTCGTGGCGGAAGAGGTCGAGAAGCCTGAAAAGCCTGTCGAAGCCGAGAAGCCTGAAGTGACTGAAACTTCCGACAAGGTCGAGACACCCGTATCGGCCGACGATGCCGCTGTCTCAGAAGAGCCTGCCGACACTGCCGAAGCCGCCCAGAGTGAGGTCTTCCAGACCAAGAACGAGAAGAAGCTTCTTTCCACTCCCAAGGTGAATGTGTTGGGTAAAATCGACCTCGACTCCCTTAACCAGAGCACTCGTCCGAAGAAGAAATCGAAGGAAGAGCGTCGCAAGGAGCGCGAGGAGAAAGCACAGCTGGCCCGCGACGGTAAGAAGAAGCGCGAACGCATCAGTAAGGTTCGCGTTGACATCACTGCCGAGGCCAACCAGCCTCAGGGCAATCCCAACAAGGGTGCCAACAATGCCCCGAAGGGTGAAGGCGGCGGCGGAAAGAAGGAGAAGAAAAAGAAGAACCGCGGCCGCAACCAGAAGCCCCTTGAAGTGAACGAAGAGGATGTGGCCCGTCAGGTCAAAGAGACGCTGGCCCGTCTGACCAACAAGCAGACCCAGAACAAGAAGGGTGCCAAGTATCGTAAGGAAAAGCGCGAAGCCGTTCAGGAGCGTCTCAACGAAGAGATGGCCGAGCAGGCAGCCGAGAGCAAGACGCTGAAGCTCACCGAGTTTGTCACCGTCAGCGAGTTGGCAACGATGATGAACGTCGGTGTGACGCAGGTCATTTCTACGCTGATGTCCGTCGGTATCATGGTCTCTATCAACCAGCGACTCGATGCCGAAACCATCAACCTCGTGGCCGATGAGTTCGGCTTCAAGACCGAATATGTCAGTGCTGAAGTGCAGGAGGCCGTCAGCGAAGAGGCTGACGACGAAAACGACCTCGTGCCGCGTGCGCCGATAGTGACCGTCATGGGACATGTCGACCACGGTAAGACCTCACTCCTCGACTACATCCGCAAGACCAATGTCATTGCCGGTGAGGCCGGCGGTATCACACAGCACATCGGTGCCTACAACGTAAAGCTTGAGGACGGTCGGCGCATCACCTTCCTCGACACCCCGGGACACGAAGCCTTCACCGCCATGCGTGCCCGTGGTACGCAGGTGACCGATATCGCCATCATCATCATTGCTGCCGATGACTCGGTCATGCCGACGACGAAAGAGGCCATTGCCCATGCCCAGGCTGCCAATGTACCGATGGTGTTTGCCATCAACAAGATTGATAAACCCGGCGCCAACCCCGACAAGATTCGTGAAGACCTGGCTCAGATGAACCTCCTCGTGGAAGAGTGGGGCGGTAAATATCAGTGCCAGGAGATTTCAGCAAAGAAAGGTATCGGCGTCAGCGAACTGCTCGAAAAAGTGTTGCTTGAAGCCGAGATGCTCGACCTGAAGGCCAACCCCAACCGCAAGGCAACAGGTTCCATCATCGAAAGCTCGCTTGACAAAGGGCGTGGCTATGTATCGACGGTGTTGGTCTCCAATGGTACGCTCAACGTAGGTGACAACGTCATCGCCGGAACTGCATGGG
>Ga0310697_10001817_pt1 | contig 23833 bp, 5 predicted proteins | sample 172DNAGHGlowgp2_FD_203883 | JGI IMG/M metagenome (GOLD analysis project Ga0310697, IMG submission 203883) | Sheep rumen microbial communities from Palmerston North, Manawatu-Wanganui, New Zealand - 1728 DNA GHGlow gp2 (v2) (version 2) | ecosystem: Host-associated > Mammals > Digestive system >...
ATCGGTGTCGGCCATGAACTCGGCCCAATTGGACCAGCCGTCGTCGTCGAGGTCCCTGTCGCCGTCGAAGAAATGCGGATCGAGGTTGTAGTGGGGCTCGACGCCGTAGGCCATCTCCCAGGCGGCGGACATGCCGTCGCCGTCGTCGTAGAGCTCGCCCCAGGTGGGCGTGCCGGAGAGGGCGCCGCCGGCGGCGCTGTCATAGTCCATGCGGCCGTCGCCGTCGGAATCCATGGCGTTCTGGCCGGAGAGGACGGTTCCGGCGAGGGCCTCCATCCAGGCGTCGAGGCCGTCGCCATCGTAGTCGCCGTAGACGCCCTGCTCCGAGGTGCTGGTCCCCTGTTCGCGGCCTTCTCCCGTGAACGTCACAATGTAGGACGTCGGGGTGAAGTTCGTAGGATGGAAGTCCTTCCAGGACACGCGGGCGTAGCCCCAGAGCTCGTCGGAGAGGGGAATGTCCACGACGGCGGAATCCCAGTTGACGATCTGCTGGCCGGGCACGGCGAGGCCGGCCGGCTCGCCCATGTCGAACACGCCGTCGCCGTTCAGATCCATCCAGCCGAAGAACCGGTTCGGGCCCTCGACGACGTGCGTGACGTATTTCCACGGATTGTGGAACATCCAGGAGAACTTCTCCTTCGTCCGGAAATGCTTGACGGTATAGTCGGCGATCATGCTGGTCTCGATGGGGCTCAGCAGCTGGCCGCGCTCCAGATCGACGTAGACCTCCATCGATTCGAAGGCGCAAACGCCGAGGGCGTCGTTACTGATCTTCATCTCCACCGACTCATCGCCCCACGTAAGGGTCAGGGTGTCGACGTATCCATAGCGGAGGTTGGCCGCATAGAACGTCCCGGCAAGCCCCAGGGCATGGTGGATCGTCGTATCGACGGTTCCCGCGGAGCCGTAGGTGACGCCTTGGGACAGGCTGGTCGTCGAACGGTAGACGCCGTCGAAGTCGCCGCCCCAAGAGTCTCCGCGCGTCTGCTGCCCATAAGTGTAGAGGCCGACACCCTTGGTGGTGAGATGCTGGCCGTGGTAGAAGTAGTTTACCTCAAGCGTCGGCTGCGGATAGTCTGCGGAGTTGGTCGGATCGGTTCCCGCCATGAATTCGGAGTAGTTGCTCCAGCCGTCGTCGTCGATGTCGCCCGAGGCGTCGTAGCGGTAGGGATCGAGTCCGTATTTCGTCTCCCAGATGGTCGGCATGCCGTCTCCGTCATCGTAGAGTTCGCCGTAGGTGAAGCCCTTGCCGTCGCCGGCGAAGTCGGCAATGCGGTAGTAGTCGATCACGTCGACGCCCGGGACGGAGTTGGTGGGCGTCCCAGTGATCAGCTCGATCCAGTCCTCCAGGCCGTCCCAGTCGGTGTCGCCGATCCGGGCGCCCTCGACGGCCAGGACCGACTCGGCGGTCGGGAGCACGTCGTAGCTGAACGTCACGCGGTAGAGGAAGGGCGCCGCGGCGCCGTTCTGCGCAAGGCCGTCCGCGGAGGCGGAGCGCCACGAGACGCGCGGATAGCCCCAGAGCGCGTCTGTGAGCGGAATGGTCGTCGTGAGGGAGTCGGGGCCGGCGAGGACCGCGTCGTAGAGCGAGAGGCCCATCGGTTCGCCCATGTCCCAGGTTCCGTTCTGGTTCAGGTCGCTGAAGCCGAGGATTCGGTTGTAGCCGCCGGCAGCGTGCGTGTGGGCTCCTTCGTCGGCCTGATACCAGCTGGCGACGGGATTGGGGGTGCCGTCGTCGCGATACCAGGCGCCGACCGTCACCGGGAAGACGAATCCGTCGATGAAGTCGTCGGCCGTCACGCGGTAGTAGTATCCTTTGAAATCGCCCCACGTGAGGATGGCGCCGGTCTCGTATTTGAAGAAGGCCAGCGCGTTGTAGAAGCCGGGCCGGGAGACCGTCCGGCCGTCGTAGGAGTAGTTTTCGGCGTAGCCCCAGCCCGTCTTTCCGGTCAGCCAGTCGTAGCCCCAGAACATATCCGAATACAGCACGGAGGCATAATACGGGTAGGTCGCGTAGTTCCGGTTGGTGTCGGCGATTCCCAGTTCGCCGAAGTAGAACGTCGACCCCCTGCGAATCAGGTTGTCGGGACGTGGCGCCTCGTTCGTCACCGTGAAGATGAGGAAGGTCGCGTCGTTGTCGAAGCTGAAGATGCCGATCTCCTCGTTGAACTCTTCCAGCGTCCAGGCCGTAGGAGAGCCCGCCTGGACCGCGAAGCCCAGCAGGCCGGAGGCGATGGCCGTATTGGGATTGTCCGGGTCGAAGATTTCGAGCTTGACCTTCGGGTTTTCCCGGACCTTCGCCTGGGAGATGTAGGAGACGGCGAACTCGACGTTCTGGACGGTCTGGACGCCGTCCTCCCCGAGGATGCCGTCGGCGATCAGGAACTTTCCGGCTGTGTCGCCGAAGCCCTGCATGGTTCCGTCGCCGTTGTCATTTCCGGCCTCGCCTGCCGTGGCGACCGAGGTGTAGTGCGTCAGGGTGGAATACTTGCCGTCATACCAGCCGCCCATGTCGACGAGCGTGCGGTCGGCCGCCTCGGTCGAGCCGCGCTTGCGCTCGGAGTAGGTCTGGGCGACGAGAACGGGGTTGTTCACCTTCTCGCCCTGGTAGAGATACTTGATCTCCATCACCGGCATCGGGAACGAACGGGCGACGCCCGGCCAGGTCTGAGCCAGGTATTCCTCGTAGTTGTTCCAGCCGTCGTCGTCCTTGTCGAGATCCGCATCGTAGCGCTCCGAATCGAGCAGATTGAGGACTTCCCACTGAGGCGCCATGAGGTCGCCGTCGTCCCACGTCTCGCCGTAGGTGAGGTCGTTCGTCCCGACCACGTCGAAGTCGAGCCGGTCACGTGTCGGATCGGCCGAGAACACGTTGTTGAGGTCGGTTCCTGCCTGGGCCTCCTGCCAGCCGTCGAGTCCGTCGCCGTCGTTGTCGCCCCAGACGGAGCCGTAGGCCGAGACGATCGTCTGCTCGTTCGTCGTGTCCTGCCCCGACGTCTCCTTTCCGACGTAGCGGAACGAGACGACGTAGTAGGTCGGATCGAAGGACAGGGCGGAGTCCGCGGAACCGGCGGACGCGGGCGAGGCGCTCTCGGCGGCGTTGGTCTCCGATCCGGAGTCGGCGACCGTCATGGCCTCCGGGTTCCAAGAAATGCGCGGGTAGTCCCAGAGGGAGTCGGTGAGCGGAACCTCGACGGAGGTGGAGTCCCAGCCGACGAGCGTCGGGGCGTAGAGGCCGAGGCCGGAGGGCTCTCCCTCGTCGAAGGTTTCGTTGCCGTCGAGGTCCATCCAGCCGAAGAACCGGTTCGGGCCCTCGACCATGTGGGTGTGGCTGCCCTCGGGATTGCGGATGAGGTCCGTGAAGGTGACCGGGAAGGTGTAGGTCTTCACGGTCGTGTGGACGTCCGCGACCTTGCCGACGTAGTCGCCGGTGGAGAGGACCTGGCCGGACTCGATCGAGATGAGGATCCACCCCAGCTCGTCCTGCGTGAAGACGCCCATGCCCGGATTGATCTGCTGCATCTGGAACGTGCGGACCTCCATGCCCTCCTCGCCCTCGACGTAGACGTCGATCGACGCGCTCTGGATCAGACCGTGGCGGAGCTTGTTGACGGCGAAGGTGCCTCTCGCGCCCGCGTCGCTGTATTCGTCGAGCGTGATCGTTCCGTCCGAGCCGAGGCTGACGGCGTCGGAGAAGCCCTTGGTGGAGGTGTAGCGCCCGTCGTAGGAGCCGCCCCACGTCGTGCCCTGGGTCTTCTCCCCGTAGGTGTAGATGCCGAGGGAGGTCAGGTCCGTTTCCTTTCCGTGATAGTAGAACGTTGCGGAGAGGCGCGGGTGCGGGTAGTCGCTCGCGCTCGTCGGGTCGGTTCCGGCCATGAACTCGGCGTAGTTGGACCAGCCGTCGTCGTCCGCGTCGTCCGGCGCGTCATAGCGGTAGGGGCTCAAGCCGAAGCGTTTCTCCCACGCGGTCGGCATGCCGTCTCCGTCGTCGTAGAGCTCGCCCCAGGAGAAACCGCTTTCGCCGCCGGAGAGCGAGTAGTATTCGTTCGGGGCGCCGTTCGTGGAGGCAGGGTCGAGCGCGACGCCGTATTCCTCGAGCGCCAAGGTCTCCATCCAGTCCTCGAGGCCGTCGCCGTCCCAGTCGCCGGTGGTGGAGTAGTAGGAGGTCCCCGCCTCGGTGTCGGTGCGGGTCGAGGCGCCGCGGACCCAGGAGAAGTTCACGTAGTAGGTCGTCGCTCCGAACCAGCCGGCGTTCGTGGGCATCGACCAGGAGAGGCGCGGGTAGTCCCAGCGGGCGTCCGTGAGCGGGATCTCGACGGAGGCCGAGTCCCAGCCGACGAGGGACGGCGAGTGCAGCCCCAGGCCCATCGGCTCGCCCTGGTCGTAGGTCTCGTTGCCGTTGAGGTCCATCCAGCCGAAGAACCGGTTCGGGCCCTCGACCATGTGGGTGTGGTTGCCGTAGGGGTTGCGGATCAGGTTGGAGAACGTGACCGGGAAGGAGTAGCTGCGGACGGTCGTCTGGATGTCCGCCGTCTTGCCGACGTAGTCGCCGTAGACGAGGACGCGGCCGGACTCGAGCTCAATGAGGATCCAGCCCATGTCGTCCTGCGTGAAGACGCCCATTCCGGGATTGATCGGGGTCATCCCGAACGTGCGGACCTCGGTCGAGCCGTCGGTCCCCTCGACGTAGACGTTGATCGACGCGCTCTCGATGAGGCCGTGGTCGAGCTTCGTCACGTTGAACGTGCCGGACGCGCCGGCGTCGCTGTACTGGTCGAGCGTGACGGTGCCGTCCGAGCCCAGGACCTTGCCGTAGCCGAAGCCCTTGGTGGAGGTGTAGCGGCCGTCGAAGGAGCCGCCCCAGGCGCCGCCCTGCGTCTTCTCGCCGTAGGTGTAGACGCCGACGGACGCAAGGTCGGACTCCGTGCCGTCGTAGTAGAACGTGGCGGCGAACTTGGGCTTCGGATAGCTGTCCTTCGCCGCGGGGTCGGTGCCGGCCATGAACTCGGCCCAGTTGGACCAGCCGTCGTCGTCGGTGTCGACGTTGCCGTCGTAGCGGTAGGGGTCGAGGCCGTAGCGCATCTCCCACGCGGTCGGCATCCCGTCGCCGTCGTCAAGGAGCTCGCCGAAGGAGAAGCCGCTCTCCGGGTCGATCGCGTAGTAGTCGTTCGGCTCGTCCGCGACGGAGTTCGTGGACGAGCCCGCAAGGGACTCCATCCAGTCCTCGAGGCCGTCGCCGTCCCAGTCGCCGGTGACGCCGTAGTAGGAGACGCCGGACTCCGTCTCCATACCCTGGGCCGCGCCGCGAACCCAGGTGAACGTGACATAGTAGATCGGGTTTTCGAACTCCGCGGCGGGCCACGCCACGCGTGGGTAGCCCCAGACCGAATCGGTGAGCGGGATCTCCGCCGAGACGCTCTCCCAGCCGACCGGGGTCGCGCCGCCGAGCGAGAGGCCCATCGGCTCGCCGGGATCCCATTCGCCGTCCCCGTCGAGGTCCATGAGGCCGAGGAAGCGGTTCGGGCCCTCGACCATGTGGCCGAGGCCGCCGCCCGACATCCGGGACAACTTCTTTACGGTCATCGGGAACCGGCCGTTTTCGACGGAGTAGTGCGCCAGGAATACGTCCGTCTCCGAATAATTGGACTCGTCCCCGTATTCGAGATTGTGGAACGGGACATTGTAGTAGATGACGCCGGACGGGCGATGCAGCACCGCGAGGGCGCCGGACTCGGTGTTCTGGTGGATGATCGCGTAGTCCGGATTCACCTCGGAGAGCACCGCCGTTTCCGAGCCAAGGTGCCAGTCAATCGAGAAGGATTCCCCAATGTTCTTGTTGGCGAGACTCGCCCGACTGGTGAAGGAGATGGGCGTTCCGCCGATCTCGATCGTCGTCGGATCGGCCACGAAGCGGACGTATTCGGCAATGACCAGGGATCCCTGGTATGCACCGTCGTAGTCGCCGCCCATGATTACGGTCGATGCCGGTCCCGTTCCGGGGGCCGTGACTCCCGGATAAAGGCCATGGACGTCGGACCCGTAGGCGAGGACCTTGAGAGTCGAGACGCCGTCCACCTTGCCGGTATAACGGAACGTGACGTCAAAGTCTGGCTCCGGATAGTCGTCCGGGTTGGACGGGTCGGTGCCGGCCATGAACTCGGACCAGTTGGACCAGCCGTCGTCGTCGAGGTCGAGCTGCGCGTCGAAGCGGTAGGGATCGATGCCGTAGCGCATCTCCCAGGCCGACGGGAGGCCGTCGCCGTCGTCGTAGAGCTCGCCCCACATCAGTCCCGTGGACAGATCGATCGCGTAGTAGTCGTTCGGGGCATTGGTGGCGGAGTTCGGATCGGTGGCGGCAGATGCCTCCATCCAGTCCTCGAGGCCGTCGCCGTCCGTGTCGCCGGTGATGGCGGAGTAGGAGGCGGCGCCGCTTTGCGAGGAAACACCGCGGTCCCACTCGAAGGTGACGTAGTAGGCGCCGTCGGCCGGGCCCTGGCCGGCTTCCGCGGCCGCGGCGGCCTCGGCCTCCCACGAGATGCGCGGGTAGTCCCAGAGGGAGTCGGTGAGGGCGATCTCGGTCGCGACCGAGTCCCAGCCGGCGAGCACGGCGCCCTCGGCCGAGATGCCCATCGGCTCGCCCGCGTCCCACGTGTCGTCGCTGTTGAGGTCCATGTAGCCGAGGAAGCGGTTGCGGCCCGCGACCATGTGGCCGCCGTCCGTGACGGGGTTCATGCCCTTCACGGTGAAGGGATAGGCCCGGGCGGACGGGGTGTATTCGAACGTATACCAGCGGCCACGCAGGTCGTCGTCCTCGGTGAGCTTCTCGCCGGAGCGCGTCAGGAGGTAGCCGGTCTCGTATTCAAAGAAGATGTGGTCCGGGTCCTCGTTCACGAAGACGCCGTATTCCTCGTTGTATTCCTGCAGCTCGTAGGTGGCGAGCTGGCCGCCGCGCGTGAACGAGAGGGTGGCCGCGCGGGTGCCGGGCGCGCCGGTGTCCGACACGTCGAACGTGACGCCCATCGCGTTCACGGCGTAGTAGTGGATCACGCCGCCGGAATAGTAGGGCATTCCGAACGATCCGACGAGCTTCGTGGAGGTGGTGTAGAGACCGTCGCCCGTGCCGGCCATGTTGACGGCCGCCTGGCCGTTGGAGCCGGGATAGCGGCCGTGGAGCATTTCGGCGTAGCTCTGGACCTTGAGGACGGAGGATCCTTCCTTGTCGCCGGAGTAGCGGAACGTGACGTCGAGCGAGGGCTCGGGGAACCGGTCCGCGTCGGAGGGATCGGTGCCGGCCAGGAACTCGGCGTAGTTGGACCAGCCGTCGTCGTCGAAGTCCTCCATCCCGTCGAAGCGCTGCGGGTCGAGGCCGTATTTGACCTCCCAGGAGAAGGGCATGCCGTCGCCGTCGTCGTAGAGCTCGCCGTAGAAGAGGCCCGTGGCCGGGTCGATCGCGTAGTAGTTGTTCGGGACGCCGTTCGTGGAGTTGGGGTCGGTTCCGGCGAGGGCCTCCATCCAGTCCTCGAGGCCGTCGCCGTCCGTATCGCCGGTCGTCGAGGTGTCGGGCCGGGAGTTGGCGCCGCGCTTCCACTCGAAGGTGACGAAGTAGGTCAGGTCCGAGGCGGAGACGCCGTTCGTGAGCGTGTCGGGCACCTCCCACTCGACGCGCGGATAGTCCCAGACGGAGTCGGAGAGCGGGATCGTCGTCTCGACGGTGTCCCATCCGACGATCGTGGGCCGCGGCTGCGAGAGGCCCATCGGCTCGCCGACGGACCAAACGGCGTCTCCGTCCGTGTCAAGCCACCCGAGGAATCGGTTCCACCCGGAAACCATATGGTCGTGGCCATAACCCTCCGCGACACGGGTCATCCCATTCAAGTTGAACGGGAAAGACTTCGGAGAAACCGCATACTCGGCCTCATAGGATCCGCCCCGGAACGTGTAATTTACTTCGCTTCCATTGATCGAGCTGGTTCCAGCGGTGGTATAATAGTATCCCGTTTGTCCATATAGGAAACCATTTTCAAAGTCAATCACGACCAAGTCGTGGGTTCCTTCGTTCTGGTAGAGGATACCGTATTGAGTATCGTTCGAGAAGGGAACGACTTTGCAGACCACCGTACTGTTTTCAACGCGAATTTTGACGACTACGTCCGAACTGATATCCTTGTTGGACATCTTGGCGACCCAATCAAACACCAAAGGAGATCCGCCAATTTCAACCGAGGTTCGTTTTCCCTCAAATTGCCCGATTTCCTTCTGGCGGGAATGGTATGTACCGTCATATTGTCCACCCATATTGCTTCCGGATGTCTTCTCTCCGTATGCTCGGACAAAAGCCGGAGCTGGCGTTCCGTATTCGCCATATCCGTTGTTTCCGGTATAGTGGAACGTCACATTGAACTTCGGTCCCGGGAATTTGTCGGCGCGCATCGGATTCGAACCGGCCATGTATTCCTCCAAGTTCGTCCATCCGTCACCGTCGGCGTCGTCTGTGGCGTCATAGCGGTTGGGATCGAGACCGTTCTCGATCTCCCAGACGTTGTCCATGCCGTCGCCGTCGTCATACATCTCGCCGTAGGTGAGACTCTGGCCGTCGGGACGGGAGTAGTAGTCGGAGTAGCCGTCAGAGTCTGTGTCAAAGGCGAAGGGGTCGGTTCCGGCGAGGTATTCGGCCCAGTTGTCGAGACCGTCGTCGTCGTCGTCGCCGTAGGCGCCGTTGATGCCGGCGTCGTTGTTCGGGTCGAGGCCGTGGACAATCTCCCACCAGTCGGGCAGTCCGTCGCCGTCGGTGTCGACGGAGGCGAGCTCGGTGCCGCGGCCCCGGCCGTCCCACATCGGCACGTCGATGTCCGCGACGGCGTCCATCAGCGGGAGCATGTCGGAGAGGACCGGTATGCCGGTGTAGCGGCCGTAGCGGTCGAGCTTGCCGGCGAACTGGTTCGGGGCGGTCTCGTCGACAATCGTGACCGCGGTCCGGTAGAACATCACGTAGGGGTTCATCGAGTTCCGGATGCGGTCGAGCATGACGTCCGTGGACCCGGTGGCGGGCAGCGCCGCGGGCACGACGTCGTCCTGGCGCATCGGGACGAAGTCCGTCGGCCCGAGGGCGTCGCTCATCCAGTCCATCGCCGCGCGATAGCGGTAGGAGTCGACGGTCCACGAGGTCGTGTTCCAGTTCGGGAAGAGTCCCTTCATGTCGAGCGCCGGCGTCTGCGGCATGTGGGCGACGGTGTTCTCAATCCACGGGACGTAGCTGTAGTCCGTGTAGATGGTAGAGCGGTGCTGCGCGGCGTACCACCACGGGACGAGGTGCGGGAACTGGAGCGAGCGGTAGTGGTACCACATCGGCGCGGTCCAGAACGGGTTCGGCCGGTAGGCCGAGACGGCGTCGCTCTGCCAGCCGGCGGGGAACGGATCGGCGTCGGCCGTGAAGAACTCCAGGAAGGACGTGTCGCGGTCGCGCGAGGGCATCACGTCCGGCAGGTTGTCGAACGCGTAGTGGTAGAGCAGGCGCTGCGGGAAGGGAGACTGGGCCGTCGCGGAGACGAAGTTGTCGCCCACGCGGTCGACCTCGGGATCCTTCTCGTCCCAGCCCTGGAGTTCCCAGGCGAGGCGCTTGCGGTTGATCGCCTCGATGTCCTCCTTCGTGTACCGCTTCGTCATGTCGTTCTTGATCTCGGACTGCGAGCGGCTGCGGTCCCAGATGCGGACCTCGTCGATCCAGCCGGCGAAATACTGGTCGGGGTCGAAGTCGGGCTCGGACTGGCCGGCGATGGAGGAGCGGCCCTGGTTCATCGTACCCCACGGATAGGTTTCGTAGGCGCCGCCGACGACGCCCCACGGGTTGCGGTCGTAGGCGCCGAGGACGATCGGGGACGGGCTGTAGTCATAGAGGTTGGCGCTCTCCCACTGGCCCTCGAGGCCGACGGGAGACTGGTACTGGAAGCCGAACAGGCCGCCGGTGCAGGGCTTGAGGCCGGCGCCGACGCCCGCGGCGTATTCGCCGTTGACGTAGAGGACGAGACGATCGGCGACGGAATCCATCGTAACCGCGACGTGGGCCCACTTGTTCGGGACGAGGCGTCCGGCGGAGACGGCGGTGGCGGAAGCGACGGTCTCGCGCGCGTCGTTGTCGACGCGCGCGCAGACGCGTCCGAGCTCGTCGAGCTGGACGAGGAACGTGTTGCGGATGTCCCAGTGCGTGGCACCGGAGGAGTCGTCCACGGGCATCAGGACCGGACGATGCACGAGGGTCATCCGCTTCCCGGAGGCGGGCAGCTGCTGCGGACGCACCCAGAACTCGACGGTGTAGCTCGTGAGCGTGAACTTGTCGTGGTAGTAGGGGTTGCGCGTGCGCGCGGCGGCGTGGCCGTCGAAGTAGAGGGCCTTGCGCTTGCGCGGCGAATCGAGGTCGAGCGGATCGGTGACGCCGTTGTTGTCGTCCTGCGTCAGCTCGATGCTGTCGGCGATGTTGTCGTTGTCGGTGTCGAAGCCCTCGCCGATCTCGAAGTCGAAGAGGTAGGTCGGGCCGTCGCCATCGGTGTCCAGGAGGTCCTTGTCCCACCACCAGTAGGTCATCCCAAGTTCGCCGTCGACCTTGTAGTAGAGGTTCACGTAGGACTCGGCGTAGGACGGGTCGGTGAACCAGTAGGGCGAGGGGTCGGTGTGGTGCAGGACGTCGTTGAGAAGGTAGTTGTAGCTCTCCTCCTGGTTGCAGAGGCCGTCCTGGTCCGGGTCGGCGAAGCGGTCGCCGGAGAGCCACGGGCGGGTCTTGTAGTCAAAGTGGGCGGCCTCCATCTCGTAGCCGACAATCATGTTGAAGAACGCGCGGGGCTCGCGGGAGACGGCGTAGCCGCCGGTCAGCACGCGGACGTAGCGCGGGTCGGGGTTCATGTACCAGTCGCGGACGGAGCCGAGGCCGTCCGGATGCTTGTCGCCGCGATCCTGTTCGGGATAGGAGCCGGCCTTTCCGACGACGGGCGAGCCGCCATAGAGCGGGTTGAGGCCGTGGTAGACCTCCCAGTAGTCGTCCATGCCGTCATGGTCGGAGTCGGGATCGCGAGGCATACAGCTCGGGAACGGATTTCCGGGCGGCGCGAACGCCCAGATGACCGGAATCGCGTCATCGACGATCTGAACGTCGCGGGACTCCCACGGGGCCGGGTAGACACCGTAGGAGAACATGTAGTCGCGCAGGTCGAGTTCGGCGGACGGATAGCCGTTGTAGAGAGTGAAGTATTCGTCGAGGCTGATGAACGCGGTGGACTTGAGCTCTCCGGTGACCGGATCCTTCTCGAGCATGAAGCGGCCGAGCCGGTCGTGTGTGAGCGCGTAGATGCGCTGCATGTAGTTGGCGATGACGGAGACCTTGAACTGCGGGTCCGCCTGGGCCTTCTCCAGGTCGTTCAGCGTCGGGGAGAACGTCTCGTCCCATCCGCCCGCGGTCAGGGGGACCTCGACGATGTTGGGATCGCCGTTGGGCAGATACTCGGGATCCCCGAGCACATGGAACGTGTGGGTGATCTCGTTGGTCCAGCGGCGCTCGAGACGGATGACCGTGGAGAGGATGTCGTTGATGCGCTTGGAGCTCGGGCGTCCCCGGAAGAAGTCGGAGGCGCGATAGGGCTGGAAGTGGACGGACTTGCCGTAGGGATAGGCGTCCGTCGGCATCGGGACCGGCGGGGTAATCGTATCGCCGACATCGTAGAGGCGCATCACCGGCGCGCCTTCCCGTTCGATCGGGTCGATGCTGTAGTTGGCGGCGATGTAAGGGTCGGACGCGATCTGGGCGGAGAGGTCGTTGTCCTTCATCGAATACGGGGGCTGGTATTCGCCGAAGGGAACCCAGAGCTCCTGGTTGTCGGGGCTGTACCAGTGGTCGTAGCGCCATCCGTAGACGGCGGTCGTAAGATACTCCTGGTAGTTCGGGAGGCCGTCGCGATCGGGATCGCCGTAGGGGCCGAACTCGCTTTGGAGGCCGGCGCGAAGGGCGTTGGTGGTGTCGTAGAGGCCCGAGGCGTAGTTCCAGGCGTCGCCGAGGCGGTTGAGGCGTGTGTCGGCCGAGCAGGGGTTGAAGTTGAGGAGCGTGAGGCCGTCGCCGTTGTTGTCTCCGCCGGACTCCTGGTACTCGCCCGGGTCGGGGATGCCGTCGCCGTCGGTATCGCCGTGCCATGGGTCGGTCGGATAGAGCTTGTTGGTCCAGTCCGACGCCTGGGGCCTATACCAGTTTTCGTCATGGAAATGGCCGGGCATCTGCTCGGTCTCGATATAAACGGGATTGAGCGCATGGACCTGGTTGGAGCGCGTGTTGAACATCGTCCAGTTCTCGAACTCGGCGCGCCATCCGAGTCCGTCGCCCTTCTTGTCGTCCGGATCGGGGCGGAGGGGTCCGGGGCAATACGGAGGCAGGGCGTAGAACGGGGTCCAGACATAGTCGATCAGATCGATGCTGCCCGCTGGCCTATAGCCGGTGTAGAGCGCCCAGCCGTCGGGGATGTGGTCCGCGTTGGAGTCGTCGCTGCGGGGGTTCAGGGACTTGATCGGCTGCATCCGGTTGTAGTCCCACCACATCGATGGATAGACGGCGTTCACGAACATCGGGTAGTTGCCGCTGTCGTCCTTGCCGATCATCCACTTCTGGACGTAGAACTCCTCGCGTGTGGTGAAGGGGATGTTGAAGTTGCCGGCGGGGGAGGCATGGGCGCCGGCTCCGGGAACGAAGCCGAGCGACGTCTGGCCGTTCCAATACGTGTCGTTGAAGTAGTCATAGAGGAAGGCGTCGCAGTGGCGGTAGCCCCCGGACGTGTACATGTAGTCGCAGTCGGGGTTCTCGGAAGCGTCGCGGGGATTGTGGGGATCAAGCTCGAAGAGGACCTCCCAGCCGTCGGGCAGACCGTCGTTGTCGGTGTCCCAGTGGATCGGATTGGTGCCGAGGAAGTATTCCTCGTAGTTGGAGAGGCCGTCGCCGTCGAGGTCGGACATGCAATCCCACTGCCCGGGATCGATTCCGAGGGCTTCGAGGATCGCGACGAAGTCGGGATATCCCTCCCACTTGTCGTTCCAGAGGCCGACGAGCGGATCCATCGGATCGAACTGAGAGAGCAACCAGCTCTTGGGGAAGAGGCCGTTCACCGTGCGGTAGGTCGCGGTGAGCGTGGCGTCGCGGGAGCCGATGATATCCCGGATGTCCGACGAGAAGTAGTCGTAGCCGGGAAGGAAGAACTGGCCGGAGAGGAAGTCGACGTAGGCGCCCGAGATCTCGCCGGGCTCCAGCTCGCCGATCATCGCCGAGGGATAGGTGCCCTCCTGGCCGTTGTAGCCGGGGTGGGGCCCGTTCATATCCTCGTAGTCGGGCTTCTGGCGCGGCTTGTAGAAGAGCTTGGCGCGGCCGAGCGCGTCGACGTGGCCGTCGCGCGTGTAGATTTCGAGGCCGCCCATGTGGAAGACGACGGCGGGGGTTGGCTCCTCGGCGGTGGGGTCTTCGTAGTAGGCAACGGAGGCGATTGGCGTGTTGGTGAGGGAGTTCTTGTCGCTCGAGCGCGTGGTGGGATCGAGGTTGGGGCTTCCGTAGTAGCACTCGTCGCGGATCAGTTCGGGCTTGAACTCCTGGTCGGGATAGCGGACGAAGAGCCCGCCGTCGTATTCGGCCTCGAAGTCCGTGAGCGTGCGACGGAGGAGCGGCAGGCCTGTCGCCTTGAAATCGGATCCGCCGCCGGGGGCGAGATTCGGGTAGAGGGTGAAGGTCGGGTCGAACGCGCGCCAGTTCTCGGAGCTGTTCTCGTAGAGAATCGTGCTCCAGAAGTAGTATTCCCAGCCATCTTCGAAAATGTCGCCGTCGGTGTCGGCGACCGTGGGATCGGTGACGGGGCAGTTGCCGCGGCGCGTGTTGTCGACGAAGAGCGTGCCGAGGATGCCGGGATAGCCGTAATGGCGCCAGTCCGGATGATCCTTGTCGGCCGAGGCGGACTGGGGAAGGCCGCGGAACTCGAGGATGTTGGAGAAGTAGGGCTTTGTGATCGTCGACTGGCGGGGAAGGTCCTCGTATGCCGTGATGCCGGAAATCGTGACGAGGGAACCGGCGCCCGTTTCGAGGATGCGGGTTCCGTAGTCGACGTAGTCGCCGGTGAGCGGATACTGGAACACGCGGACGAGATTGATCATGCCGTCCGTGTGGTCGTAGTGGGGGTCGTCGGTCCAGACGTTCGCGATCTCCTCATAGAAACGCGTGGGAATCCGATCGTTGTCGGGCGTGTCGTAGAGGTTGCTCCAGGTTCCTTCGCCGTCGCGGCCGTTCCACACGGTTCCGGAGGAGCCGTATTCGCCGCGCGACTGGGTGACGGCGAGCGTGCCCCATTCGGCGAAGGTGTGAGTCTGTGCGTCCTTTCCGCCGTCGAGATAGTAGGCCTCCCATTGGTCGGACAGGCCGTCCTGGTCGAAATCGCCGAAATCGTCGAACGGATAGAAGGGGTTCGAGGAGAAGTAGCGAATGGTGGCCGCCCCGCCGGGCTCGGGGGACTTGATCAGGATGGGGGCGGTGCTGGGATTCGGGATATAGAGGTCGGAGGGCGTGGAGGCGAGGGCGGTCTGGTCGTCGGGGAACTGCCAGCCGAAGGGATAGGTCCCGGGGGCGAGAAGGGGCTGGACCATCGCGTTTCCGGGCGAATAGAAGTCGTTTCCGTTCTGCTCGTCCCATGGCCGGGACGCGTCGTCAAGTCCGGTCGAAGCGGGATTGATGGCGAAGTCCGCGGCGCCGTTTCCGCCGCGAACGGTGATCGGCGTGATGGTGCAGACGTCGGTGAAGAGCATCTTGGCCGAATCGGCGAGCGTGACCACGAAGTAGCCGGTCTGGGACCGGCCGCCGTCGTTGTCGGTCGCGTAGACGCGAATCTGCTCCCCTTCGGAGTGGACCGTGATGGTCGCCTCGGCAGTCTCATTGGTCGATCCGGTCCAGTGGTAGACCAGGTTCGCGTCGTCGTCCGTCGAGACGTCGGTGGCGCTGGCGGAAAACGTGAACGGCGCCCCTTGGAGGGCCGTGACCGGGGTTGCCGACTCCGGATCGTCGTTCGGAGAGTGAAGGACCGGATTGACGTTGTTGATCGATCCCTGGAAGACGGCGGGGCTGAAGAATCCGTCCGGGTCGGTCGCGGTGACCGTGAAGTCGTAGTCGCCGTCGATGGCATTGATGCGGAACGAGCCCGTCGTGGTGTCGCGGGGAATCGTGACCGTGGCCGGAATGGTCACGTGGTCGGTGGGTGTGCCGGCGCCATCGAGCGTCAGCTGAAGGACGATGTTCGAGGGGGCGGGGGAGCCGAGCGTGACATAGATGCGGTTCGTGGAGATTCCCTCGTCGATGTCCACCATGTCGGGGGAGAAGGAAATCCGATTCTCCATGCTGTTGCCGGTGACATGGACGCCGAAGGTGATTGTGGCGCCAGGATCGGTGTCGTTCTGGATCGACACGGTAATCGTCGCATCGCCGCGACGGAGGGGAATGAGGGTAAAGGTTGCGACGTCTGTCGCGCGATCGGGATTGGTCTGCGGTTCCTTGTAGAGGGGTACCGTGGCCGTTTTGAGCTTGACGATGTCCGGATAGTCGGAAACGGCCTTGACCTGAACGGTTCGGCTCGTGTCGTCGCGAATGACATCGAATGAATACTCGGATCCTGTTTCGACAGATAGGACGTCATCGTCGGACCAGGCGCATGTGAGCGTATCCGCGCGCGCGGGAAGCGCGAGGGACGCCAGCGCGGCGAGGAGGAGGATGGGTCGAAGGGAGGGATTCCAGCGGTTCATCGTGGGGGTCCTTTCTCGAATCAAAGGGTCTTTCGGTCGGTGGTCTGACGGTCGAAAAGTCGGGGCTATTTCGCGGAAGCGGGATCTTTCGGGGCAGGAGCGGTCTCCGGGGCGGGGGCAGAAGCGGCTTCATCGGCCTTTTCGGCATCCTTGGCGGCTTCCTCCGGGGGCTTCGGGGCCGGATGGGCCTTCTCCCAGGCGGCGCGTTGCGCGGCCATGCGGATCTGCATCGCGGTCGAGACCTCGTGGTTGAGGGAAGTCTGGCTGTCATCGACGACCTTCTGCAGGGAACCGATCTTCGCGGCGATTGCGGCGAGTTTCTCGTCCTCGCGATAGATGGTCTCGATCGCGTTCGTGGCGACGGCAAACTCGGCCTTCAGCTCCTCGATACGATCACGGAGATTTTTCGCCTCCTCGTTTTCCGCGAGGATGGCCTCCTTACGCTTGTTCGCCTCCTCTCCGAGGGAAAGCATCTCGCGCTCGGCGGCATCGCGTTTCTTCCGAAACTCGGCCATCTTGCGGATATGCTCCTTCTCCGCCTCGGGCAGCGCCTCAAACCGGGAGGCCGGCCGCTGGCCAACGCGACCGGGCGCCGGAAGAGCGGAAAGGGCGGACGGTGCGGTGGCCGGGAGACCCGTGACGGGCGCGGGCGCAGGTGAGGTCGCCACCTCGGGCGCGCGAGCGGGCGCGGGCGTTGCCTCGTTCGCGTCCGCACGCGAGGGGAGGGGGAGGAGGGAAAGAGCCGCCAGCGCGGCGGCGAGGATTTTCGGGAGTTGTTTCATGTTCTTGGGGCCAAAAGATGGGATGAAAGTCGGTCGGGATGTATTCGCTTTTGGAAAAATCAAGGTTGGACGACGCGGAAGAAGCGGACTTCGCCGGCTCCCGCGGGCGTGACGTTGTTGGTGGAGGGAAGGGACATCTCGCTGATCTGGAACCGCTTGAACGTGGTCCAGTTGGGCGAGTTGTACTCGGTGGCTCCGTCAAGCGTCGTGGACGATTGGAGCGTTACGGTGCCGCCCGACCCGGATTCTCCCTCCTTCCAGACAACGAACGTGACGTTCGTTCCGGAAATGGCGATGAACCGGGCCCGGTAGGAGGGGGGCGTGACGTCCGAATCGCCGGGTGTCACGCCGCGATTGTAGACGCCGGTCCAGAGGCCGGCCGAGCCGGAGGGCTCGGATGGGGTCGGGAACGAGACAATCGCGTATCCGCCGTCCTTGTCTAGGACCGTACAGACGACGTAGAACGGAGTGCTGCCCGGTTCGGACGCGATGGGGTAGCCGTCCTCGTCGATTTTGCTTCGGCCAATCGTATAGGGAGGAAGCCGGACCTCCTTGGCCTTTGCGACCAGCAAGGAAACGGTGTTTGTGACGGTACCGCTTGTCTCCGTCCCGGTGATCACGGAAGCCGTCGTACTCTGCGCGGCCGGGAAGAAGGGTCCGTCCGACCACTCGGCCGAGGCCGAGGCCGCCCAATCGTTGTTGGCGACGGCCCAGTCGCGGTGGTTGATTGCCCAGTTGACATTGGTGGACGCCCACCAGAGGTAGGTCAGGTCGGAATCGTCGGTTCCAGATGCGTCGCTCGCCTCGACGCGCAGCCCCAACGCCTGAACATAGGGATCCAGGCCCTGGACCACGTATCCGATAACCTGGGCGTTCGTGATGACGGGATCGACGTTCGCAACGGCAAGGAGGGCGTTTGTCGAGAATCCTCCGTCCGACGAAATGGTGAACGTGTAGACCGGAGAGACGGAAACCGTGTTCGTGACGGCGGAGACGGCCTTTGAATCGCCCTCGGGGACCCAGTTGCCGTATTGGTCGCGCCAGAATACGAATGATTCGGTCGAAACGATGCCATCCCTCGCCACAAACGTAAATACACCCTCCGTTGACCCCGCGGGCACAGTGGCGGTCGCCTGGACGGGATCAACGATACCCTCGCCACTCTCCACGGAGAGCGTATAGGTCCGATCGTGCCGGGCCGGAGCGACCGTAAAATGAAGCGCATTCTCGTAGGTCTCGTGTTCGCGAACGACGTGAACCTTCGTCGGGGAGACGCCGGGAACCGCCGCGTCCCAGTAGACGACGGCCGAGCCGGAAGCGCCGTTCGTGACGGCCATGTCTCGGGCCGAAAGACCCGGCGCCGCACCGCCTACGGACGGCCACCAAACGTCCAGAGAGAAGATTTCGTCGGAGTCAAGGGCCGAGAGATCCGCAATATTGAAGACCCGGACGCGGTGCGCACCCGTGTCCGCAAGGACGAACGATGTCGTTCCATCCTGTCCCCAGACACCCTTCGGGTTGTTCGGATCATCGTTCGATCCGCCGGGATGAACCTCCGTCGCGAATAGGGGGAATGCCGTCGTCTCGATTCGGTAGTAGTTGGTGACGATGCCGTTTCCGGTCACTGAGACGTAGGGGATGTAGGCCGGGACGTGGTAGTAGTTGGTGACAACGCTCGTCTCGTTCGTTTCGACAAAGAACAGGATGTCCGGATCGAATGGAAGTCCCGTCTCGGGATCGATCTTCACGAGCATGCCGAGCTCCTCGGCAAGGACGGGAACGAGCCCGTTCGAGGAGGAGGGGACGCGCGGGATGTTCGTCCCGAGCCAGTTGGTCGCGGCCCAGGAGAGCGAATTCGGATCGAACGCCTGGACGCGGCGATTCTCCGTATCCGCAACAAGGAGGATGGGCGCCGCGTCATCCGGATACCAAACGGCGACATCCGCCGGATGGGAGAGTCTGCCGAGCAACGAACCGGGGGCGTTCGTGACGCCCGCGACGAAGTCGGCGTCGCGCACGACGGGAGTCCGGTCCGGCTTCGTGACCCAGGACAACGGTGTGCCTTCGGGCGAGGAGTACCGGAAGACCGCCGACATGTCGGGCACGGCGGCATAGATGTCGCCTGTCTTCTTGTCCACGGCGATGCCACGGATCGCCCGATCCAGGCCTTCCACGGGGAAGAGTTTCGCCGGAGCGGCGGGATCGGTCCCGAACACGAGGAATGCGGATCTCTCCGCCTGGTAGTCCTCCATCACAATCGACGCCACCAGCCCCGCATCGCCGAGGAACGCAACGTCTGTCGCCCCCGAAAGATAGCTGCTGTTGGTTGTGATCCCGATGGGCTTGAACACGAAGTTGGTCTGCGAGTAGTAGTTTGTCGTGACGGTGAAGTATTCGTTCGTAAGAACAACCGTGTATTCGAACCCAGGAACGAAGAGGGCCGTGTTGCGGGCGTCCCACCAGACCGGCTCGTCGAGCCCCGTCCGGGAATAGTTGTTCGTCTGGGTCACCGGTGGCTGATTGGTCGAGACCACATAGACCCAGTTGGTGGAGAACGAACGGTCGATGACGTTCGTCGTGTAGTTCACGAAATGGTTGGTCGTCACGAAGGCGATCGACCCGTCGGAATAGTAATTCGTCGTGACGAGAACGTCGGGATACTTCCAGATGCGGTCAATCTCCTGATGCCAACCGTTCGTGACCTCGTAGAATGCGTTTTCAAACGCCCCCTCGAAGGAAAGCACAACGTTCGAGAGCGACCCGTCATCCCCCGCCGTTTCCTCAAACCCATAGACCTGGATCGAAGGACAGTACTGGTTGAGACCCAGGTTGATGTAGTTGCCGCCGCTCAGAACGGCGAACTTGTTTTCAGTCGGATGCTTGTCGAATCCGACGGGTTGCTTGAACGCGATACCGGCCGAGTCGTCCGTCGGCTTCGTGCCATTCTTCGTCACGATGCCCGTGAAGCAGTCCGGCTTCTCGTTTCGGCTCGCGGCTTCGATCTGCGTTTGGGTAAAGGGGCGGAACACGTCCGCTCCCTTGGGGCGGCGTAGCTCGATTCCTCCCTCCGTTCGCTGCCAGATGCGGACGCCCTTGAGCGCGGTGTCAAGTTCATAGACGCCCAGATCGGTTGCAAAGGCCCGAAGTGGAGTCCGACCGTTCATCGACTGGGAAAAAGTTCCGGAGACGTTGCAGTTCGTCACCACCGCGAGCCCTGAAGCGCGCGCGTTAGGGACGGCGCAGAGCACGGCCACGATTCCGGCAAAGGCGTAGAGCCAGAGACGGGAAACGGCGTGGCGTGGGACTTCGGGCATCATGGAAAGGGGCCTCCGAGGGCGGGGGTGTGGGTCGACCTGCGAAGCTGGTGGCTCCGCAAGGTCGGTATCGTATCAAAAAGCGCCCCGACAGACAAGGAAAATTTTAGCCCTGCGTTTCCGATCCTCGCGGGGACGCGAAGTGCGAGCCTACACGCGCTCGTGCGAGGGCCGATTCCGCGGGCGGAGAAGAGGCTCTACCTCGAGGTCGCGGAGACCGCGGAGAGAAGATACGGATTGATTCGCAGCTCCCGCGCGATGGTCGTGGCGGGACCGTGGCCGGGCAGGACGCGGGTCTCCGGAGGGAGCGCGGCGAGGCGGCGGAGGGAGGCGGCCATCGCCGCGTCGTCGCCGCCCTCGAAGTCGGTCCGGCCGATGGAGCCGGCGAAGAGGGTGTCCCCCGCGAAAAGCACGGCGGGGGCACCGGGCGCGCCTTCGAGCAGGAAGCAGACGCTGCCCGGCGAGTGCCCCGGGGTCGCCAGGACGCGGAAAACGAGCTCTCCGGCGCGGACCTCGGCGCCGTCCGCGAGATCCTCCACGAGATTCGCGGGCGGAGAAAGGACGGGGGCGTAGGGTTCGAGGCGGTTGCGCTCCGTGAAGCACCAGGCGGCGTCCGCGGCGGCGACATGCACCGGCGCCGGCGCCGCGGCAAGCAGCGCGGGCAGCGCGGCGATATGGTCGAGGTGCCCGTGCGTGAGCAGCACGGCGGCGAGCTTCGCCCCCGCGTCCCGCAGCGCCGCGAGGATCTGCGGGGCGTCCTCCCCCGGGTCGACGACCACCGCCTTCCCGGCCCCGTCGAACACCAGATAGGCGTTCTCTTGATACGCCCCCGTCACGATGCGTTGGATGTCCATGCCCGCGGAGTCTAGCAAACCCCGCCGCGTCCCGCAAGATTCTCTTTCCAGGCGCTTTGAAGCGCGTTTCTTAAAGGCGTGTCTTAAGGGTGTCTTAAGGGGACAGACCCCTTTAAATTTTCTTGCAAGGTTCACTTTCTAGGCACGTATCTTAAGGGGACAGACCCCTTTAGATTATCCGTCGCGGCCACAGTTGCGGGGCCGCGGCGGGGTGTGGTAAACTTCGCCGCATGAGACCCCGCCACGCCGCTTTCGCCGCAGCCGCGGCCGCCGCCCTCCTTTGCGCGGGGTGCGGCCGCCCGGAGCCGCCGCGCGGATGGTCTGCGCTGCCGGACGACGCCGGCATCCGGATGTTCGCCTACGTCTCGGAGTTCGTGAAGGTCTCCCCGCGCGACGCCGGCACGCCCGGCGCGGCGCGCGCCTCGCGCTGGATCGCGCAGGAGCTGCGGCGCATGGGGCTCCGGCCCGAGGCCGACTGCTGGATCGAAAACACGGCCCACGGCCGCAAGGCGTTCTGCAACGTCTACGTGGACTTCCCGGGCTCGTCCGGCCAGACGGTCCTCCTCGCCGGGCACTACGACACCAAGTCCGGCATCCCGGGGTTCGTCGGCGCGAACGACGGCGGCTCTTCGGTCGGCCTGCTGCTCGGCCTTGCGGAGCACCTGGCCGAGACGCGCCCCGCGCTGCGCGACACGGTCCGGATCGCGTTCCTCGACGGCGAGGAGGCGGTCGGCTCCTACGCAGACACGGACGGCCTCCACGGCTCCCGCCGGATGGCCTCGCAGTATGCGGAGCGCCGCCGCAAGGGCGCCCGCCCCCCCCTCGTGGCGGCGCTCGTCTTCGACATGATCGGCGACGAGCGCCTCGCCGTCGACATCCCCCGCAACGTCACGCCCTGGCTCGCCAAGGCCGCGATGAAGGCCGCCTCGGAAACCGCGGGCACGCCCCCCGTCTCGCTCGCCTCGACCGCGATCCTCGACGACCACGTCCCCTTCCTGATGCCGCCGAACGAGTTCGCCGCCGTCGACTTCATCGACTTCGAATACGGCTCCGCCCCCGGCCGCCACGACTACTGGCACACGGCCGAGGACACGCTCGACAAGATTTCGCCCCGCTCCCTCCAGCGGGTCGGCACGTTCGCCCTCGCGCTGCTGCGGCGCATCGAGGAGGGAACGGAGGTCCCGCCCGGCATCCGTCCGCCGCCCGTCCAGGAGTAGCGCCGCCATGTCCGCACGCACCGGTCTCCTCAAGGCGCTCGACTCCGCCCTCGGCCCCGCGCTCTGCGCCGCCTTCTCCCGCGCCCAGCGGGCGCCCGAGGCGCGTACGCTGCGCGACTTCCCCGGCGGCCGCGTCCTCGTCGTGCGCCCCGGCGGCATCGGCGACGCCGTCCTGCTCCTGCCGGTGCTCCGCGCCCTGCGCGAGGCCGCGCCCGGCTCGGCGCTCGACGTCCTCTGCGAATCGCGCAACGCCCCCGTCTTCGAGCTCTCCGGCCTCGCGGATCGCGTCCTGCGCGCAGACGCCGCCCCCTTCGCGACCCTCCGCGCCCTGCGCCGCGGCCGCTACGCCGCCGTCCTCGACACGGAGCAGTTCCACCACTTTTCGGCCGTCCTCGCCGCCCGGACGCGCGCCCCGCTCCGCGTGGGCTTCAACGTCGCCCCCGCCCGTCTCGGCCTCTACACGCACACGGTCCCCTACGACCTGCAGGGGCCCGAGGACGCGCAGTTCGGTCGCATCCTCGCCGCCGCGCTCGGCGTTCCGTCCGTCTCCCTCCCGCCGCGGGCGGGCTCGATCCCCGCCGAACGCCTTCCGCCCCCGCCCGACGGTCTCCCGGAGCGCTTTGTCGCCCTGCATCCGGGCGGGTCCGTGCCGTGCAAGCGTTGGGGGGCGGACCGCTACGCCGCGCTCGCCGCCGCCCTGCGCGACCGCGCCGGTCTCCCCTGCGTCCTCGTCGGCGCGAAGGAGGACTGCGCGGTTGCCGCCTCGGTCGCCCGCGCCTCCGGCGCCCTCGACCTCTGCGGCCGCCTCGGCCTGGCCGCCACCGCCGCCGTCCTCGCGCGCGCCGGCCGCCTCGTCGGCCCCGATTCGGGCATCGCGCACCTCGCCGTTGCCGTCGGCGCCCGCGCCATCGTCCTCTTCGGCCCGAGCGACCCGCTCAAATGGGGGCCGCCCCCCGACCGCGGCCTCGCCCTCCGCGAACCACTCCCCTGCTCGCCCTGCTCGATGTTCGGCTACACCAGGCCCTGCCGAGCCAACGCCTGCATGTCCGCGCTTTCCGTGGAGCGCGTCCTCGCCGCCCTTTCATGAAAACCCTGCAGAGTTCTCTGGCCGGATCGTGGTATCCCGCCACGGAGTCGGAAATCCGCCGGATGGCGGAGGATTGGGAGCGCGAGGCGGCGGCGGACGCCTCCGCGCCCGTCGCGCCGGAGGGCGCGAACGTCCTTGTGCTGCCGCACGCGGGCTGGGCGTATTCCGGCGCGGTCGCCTGGCGCGCGGTGCGCGCCGTTCAAGGCCGGACATTTAAGCGCGTCATCGTCCTCGCGCCGAGCCACCGCGCGTGGATCGAGAACCGTCTCGTCGCGCCCGAGGCGGACGCGGTCGCGACGCCCCTCGGCTCAATCCCGATCGACCGCGACTGGCTCTCCCGCCTCGAACTCGTCGCGCCCGTCCTGCGCAACGACCGCGTCCACGCCGCCGAGCACGCCGCGCAGATCGAGTTTCCGCTTCTGCAGCTCGCGCTCGCGCCGGGCTTCTCCGTCGTTCCGCTCGTGGCGGGGTCCCTCGGGGAGGAGCAGATGGCGATGTGCTCCCGCGCGCTGGCGAAACTCGCCGACGCCGACACGCTGCTCGTCGTCTCCTCCGACTTCACGCACTACGGCGAGGACTTCGACTACGCGCCCTACGGCACGCGCGGCGACGCGGCGGTGCGCGAACGCGCCGCCGCGGTCGACGCCGAGGCGGCCGCGCGCATCGAGGCGCGCGACGCGGACGGCTTCCGCGCCGTCGTGGACCGCACGGGCGCGACGATCTGCGGGCGCGGCCCGATCGAGCTCGCGCTGCGCGCGATGCCGGACGCCGCCCGCCTGCGCCTCCT
>Ga0310697_10001821_pt1 | contig 23800 bp, 25 predicted proteins | sample 172DNAGHGlowgp2_FD_203883 | JGI IMG/M metagenome (GOLD analysis project Ga0310697, IMG submission 203883) | Sheep rumen microbial communities from Palmerston North, Manawatu-Wanganui, New Zealand - 1728 DNA GHGlow gp2 (v2) (version 2) | ecosystem: Host-associated > Mammals > Digestive system >...
AGTCTTGGTAGATATGCAATAAAAAGATTTGAAGAGAATTCCATTAAGAGAGATTTAATGGAAGAAAAGATTATTGATTATAGACCTCCTTTTGAGTATATTGAAGGTGTAAAGTATATGCACATTCAAGATAATGATATTATGGTCATTTATGATGAAGCAGAGGAAGTTGAGTATGATAAGAATTCAGCATCAGACATTGTGATAGTTAAGGATGAGATAATTACAGCCTAAATGGAAGATAAAGATAAAACACATACTTTAGTATTAAACGATGATGAATTTCATTGGCTTTTTTATTTCCTTAGATTTAAAGGATTAGGACATGAAGAAGCACATGATATCCTTGATAAAATGAAATAATTACAGCCTAATTAAAGATTTCGTTGTTTTTCATATTAAATATATTTTTGGGAGATATAAATCTCCCTTTTTGGAGATGAGAATCCTTGGGAAAAGGACACTGCCTACTAAGCAGATGGTACTTTAATTAGTATGAGTTTCGATTACTCCTATCTCCGCTAGTCCTAAATAGTTGGCAGTTGCATAGAGAATATGCTAGGAAGACTACTCAATTATGGCATCTATAGACCATCAAAACTGCCCGTGGGATACATTGAGAGGACTAATAAAGGCGCAAGATGGGGTACTAAAAGTACGAAAGAACCTTATAAGCCGTCATCTGTAAAGAACTCCCATGTGGAAGGGGCTTTAGCTCAGATGGCTAGAGCACCAGTTTGCAAGCTGGGGGTCAGGAGTTCAAATCTCCTAAGCTCCACTGTATCAAATCTCTACAAGAGTACTTAAACTTTAATATTATGCAATTTAATTGGTGTAATCATTCATGGAAATGTGAAATGGATGGTGGAAGAATAGTACATCCTGAATATCCTTATTATTGGTATAGTAATGATGAAAATGTAGTAGTTAGAATGAGAAATGGAGAAATTCATCTATACTGCAAATACAATCCAAGAGAAGTAAAACATTATGATGGTAGAATATTCCATCCTACTTATGAAGCAGCTACAATAAGAAGTATTAAAGCATTTGACTTTGGTACTTTTTCTTGTGAAATGAAGATGCCTAAAGGGAAAAATTTATCTGCATCATTTTGGCTTACAGGAGCAGGAAATTGGCCACCTGAGATAGATATTGAAGAAGGTTGGACTGAAGAAAAGAAAAATTGGTTTAGATTTACAGAATCTTACTTTCCTTGGATTAAACCTTCTTGGAGAACTACCACAAATGTTCATTATAGAGATGAACAATTAAATAAAACTCATATAGGTTCTAGAAATATACCTGTATGTAAACAACATCTATCTCCTGATGAAAACTTTATTAAGTATGAGTGTGAGTGGCTTCCTAATAAGATAACATTCAAAACCAATGATGTAGTAGTAAGAACTATAAAAGGTGGTGTTTGTAAGAAGCTTATAAAGAATCTTAAAAACCCTAAAAAAGGGTATAAAATGAATGTTATTTTTAATGTGTGGTGTGAAGACCCTGAAAATCATGATATTCAGCAGTATACACCATTAATAATTAGGAATTTCAAATATACACCTATAAAATAAACTCAGGCCTCCTTAGTATAAAGGTTATTATACATGATTTGTAATCTTGAGATACTAGTTCGATTCTAGTAGGAGGCCCGCTCTTTTTATCTCTAAGTAGCCAAGTTGGTAAGGCATAGGTCTGCAAAACCTACATCGTGAGTTCAAGTCTCACATTAGAGTCAATTAATTTTATTGATATGCATTTAATAGAAGTAGAAAACTTTGAAATGAGGATTACAGAGGAGTTTTTTCTTGCTAAGCCTCTAAGGGAGTTGTATAATAAATATTATTAGAAAGATAATGAAAAGTTTATGGAATATCTTTCTGTAATATATCATTATGCAGACCCTAGAAGTTCATATAGTTATATCATTGATGATAATGAAAGACTATAGGAAATAATTGTTTAGGAAGGTTTAAGTAAAGGATTTAAGCTTACTAAAGAGTTATAGGAGTGTATAGAATGTTATAAAACTCATGTTATAACATTGAGTTATAGATTATTATAGTCAACTAAGATAGCTATAGATAAACTTAGTAATTACCTTGAGAAGATAGATTTTGATGAAAGAGATAATAAAGGTAAGGCTGTTTATACTATTAGCTCTATTACACAGGCTATAAAATAGATTCCACAACTTTCCAAAGATTTGCTTGAAGCAGAGAAAATCATCACTAAGGAAATTGAAGAAACAGGTAGAGTTAGAGGAACTACTGAAAAATCATTTTTTGACGATGGTATAAAATTCTAATTATGGAATATATGCAGTTAAATGAATTCCAAACTCCTTTTGAAGAACTTCATCTTGATGAATAGCCTGATGAGGTGTAGGAGTAGTTTTGGGATTTCATAAACAATGTACCTTTTATAAAAGGTCTTATTTCAAAAGATAGACCTAGAGCTAAAGACCTTCCTAGGGATGATTAGGGTAGGATTATTGTAGATATTGCTCATCCTCATATTCTTGAGAATATGGAATATTTTACTGAAACTGCTAATTTTTATAAGAAGAATGGAAAGTTTACTAATTATAGACCCAATCCAAATCCTAATAGTCCATATATGCAATGGTTTAAGAGAGAAATATATAGGTGTTGGTATGGTTGTGTAAGACCTGAAGATGGAGAGTGGATTCCTGGAAATATGTATTTTTACCTTAATTTTTACCAGATACAACTTCTTAAGAAAAGAAAAGATGCTAAAGGACAACTGAAAAAAAGCAATAGAGTTGTAGACTTCCCAAGAGTTTGGGAAGGAGTGTATTGGAGATACCATTACATTGAACAAGCTCAAAACGGAGGTATTTATAATAATTGGGAAGGAGGAGAAGGAGGTTGTGAAATCTCTTCACGTGGTAAATCAAAATCCTATAGTATGGCTGCAATACTTGTAAAGTATTTTACTATGGGAGAATCTGAAGAAGTGAAAGAAGCAGTAAAAGCATTAGTTGTAGCAGCACAGAAAGAATATCTTACAGCAGATGGTATTTTAAATAAGTATTAGTTTGGATGTGATTTTCTTATATAGAGACCAGAACTTCAATTACCAAAACAGAGAATTAAAAGTTCTCTGACTGATATGGAATGGAAAAGTGGTTATACTGATTTAAATACTAAAACTGAAGTAGGAACTTTAAATGAAACTTTTGGAGTTACCACAAAAGATAATGTAGGTAAGGTTCGTGGTAAAAGAATGTAGTTTATAGCTGTTGAAGAATTTGGCTCTTTCCCCAATGTGCTTGAAATGTACAACATTATGAAGTTATCTTGGATTGAAGGTGATGAAGCTTTTGGTTTTATATATCTTATTGGTACTAGTGGCGAGAAAGAATCTGACTTTGCAGGAGCAGCGGAAATAGTCTATAATCCAAAAGGTTATAGAATGTATGCTTTACCAAATGTATGGGATAAAGAAGGTTTAGGAAAAAAAGAAATTACTTTCTTTTTCCCAGGCTATATAAATTATGCAGGATGCTATAATGATAATGGAGTTAGTGATGTAACCAAATCTTTACTTCGTATTTTAATTGATAGATACAACGTAAAGTATAACTCAACAGACATAAACACTATCACTAGAACCATTGCTGAGGTTCCTATTACTCCACAGGAGGCTTTATTAAGAGTAAAAAGTAATTTCTTTCCTACTGCACAACTTAATGAAAGAATTAATCAATTAGATGCTAATCCTTCTATATATGATGATATATATACTGGTACTTTAGTGTTTGATGCTAATAATGAAGTTATATTCCAACCTACAAATGCAGTACCTATAAGAAACTTTCCTCACGATGCAAATAATAAAGAAGAGGGTACTTTAGAAATATTTTCCTTACCTCAGAAAAATAATAATGGTAAAGTAATTGAGAATAGATATATTGCTGGAATAGACCCTTATGATTAGGATAATTCAGAAACTATGTCTTTATATTCAATGTTTGTATTAGATTTATTTACAGATAGAATAGTAGCAGAATATACTGGAAGACCTAAGTTTGCAGATGAGGCTTATGAGCTTACAAGAAAACTTTTATTGTTTTATAATGCAAAAGGATGTTATGAAAATAACCTTAAGGGATTATATGCTTATTTTAAGACTATGAAATGTACGCATTTACTTTGTGATACTCCAGAATATCTCAAAGGAAAGGAATAGTGGAAATTAGGCAACTATGGTAATCTTACAAAGGGAATTAGAGCTACTGCTCCGATAAACAACTATGCAAACTAGCTTATAAGAGATTGGTTGTTATAGCCAGTAGTTGTAGAAAGAAAAAACGCTTAGGGAGATAATAGTAGTTTAGAGGAAACAAATGAAGTGACTATACCATTATTATATACACTAAGAAACAGAGCTTTACTTAAAGAGTTAGCATTATATAACCCAATAATAAATGTGGATAGAATTAGAGCATTAGGAATGCTTATGCTCTACAGAGAAGAAAAAATAATATTATATAATGGAGATTTAAGTAATATAGGGGATTAGGAAGAAATAGATAAAGATTACCTAGGAAATGATGAATACTTCTCTAAAAACTATGATAACAAATTTGGTAATAAAGAAGTAATGAAATTTCTACAAAGAAATTAATTATTAATAAATGCCATACTTAATTTTTTGATTGAGTATGGCATTTGTTTTTATTGTTTTTTGTATTTTTGCGCCCAAATAGAAGAATAATATGGAATTTGGAATAAATACTTTCCCTGAACAGCAAATCCCCAATAGAAGTAAGACTGCTCGTTGGGCTAAGAAGCATTTGGATTGGGCTACAAATTCCAATTCCAGTGTGATTGAAGCTGTTAGGAAATCATATAGACATAAGAAGATTAACGAGGATTTGTGTCTAGGAAAACTAGATATGAATGATTTACAGTTAATCTTAAATCCTGATTAGATTGAAGCAGGATATATTCCTGAAAAGATATAGCATTACCCAATTATGAATGCCAAACTACAAGTCCTTATGGGAGAAGAGTCTAGAAGACCTTTCAACTATAGGGTTGTAGTGACTAATCCAACTTCAATAAGTGATATTGAAGAATAGAAAAAATAGGCTATATTCAATGACTTATAGCAATGGGTAATGAATCAATCTCAAAGTGAAGAAGAAGCCCAAGAGTAGCTCCAGAAGATAAATAAATACTATAAGTATGAATATCAAGATATTAGAGAAAGAAGAGCTAATGAACTATTAAAACACTACTCATCAGAATAGGACTTCAGATTATAGTTTCATTATGGTTTCTGGGATGGCTTGGTTCTTGGAGAGGAAATTTATCAATGCTTTATAAATAATGGAGAACCTTATCTTGAAAAGATAAATCCTTTTGAGATTGATACCTATATGTCAGGTTCTTCAAACAAGATTGAAGATGCTGATGTTATAGTGATTACTCAATATTGGAGTCCAGGAAAGATATTTGATACTTTCTTTAGTAATAAGGATTTTGCTAGAGTTTCAAAAGCTCTTATGAAGCAATATAAGGACTTTACACATGAGGGAGTTGGAGAGAGTGATGAATATGATGATACTGCTGCATATTTAAAAACTGATGAAGAAGGTCATTTTATTTTTGACCCGTTTAATGCTTATGGAGAACACATGGCTGACTCAATGCCTTATGACCCATTTGGTAATATCAGGGTAGTGAGAATGTATTGGAAATCCAGAAGAAAATGTAAGATAGTTAAGAAGTATGATGTTGAAACTGGGGAATCCTATACTGAATTCTATACAGATGAATATATAACAGATTTTGATGCTGGAGAGGAAGAACAAATAGTTTGGATTAATGAAGCTTGGCATGGAGTAAAGATAGGTAATGATGTATATGTGGATATGGGACCTATGGAAATCCAATATAACAGAATAAACAATCCTTCATTATGTCACTTTGGAATTATAGGTTCTATTTATACATATAATGGTAGAAAACCTTTCTCTATGGTTGATATGATGAAGCCTTATAATTACTTCTACGATGTGATTAAAGACAGGCTTAATAAAGCCCTTGCATCAGATTGGGGTACAATGCTTGATATGGATTTAGCATTAGTTCCTAAAGGATGGGATGTAGAGAAATGGTTATACTATGCTAAAGTCAATCATATTAGAGTAAGAGATTCTGCTAAGGAAGGCTCTGGATTCTTACAAGGAAAAGCTGTTGGTAGTTTAAATAATGCTTCCCAAGCAGTATTTTCAACAAATATTGGTAATCTTATATAGCAATATATTAACCTTCTTGAGTTTATTAAAGCTGAAATGTCCGAAGTAGTAGGCATTTCAAAACAAAGGGAAGGCTAGGTAAGTAATAGAGAAACTGTTGGTGGTGTTGAAAGAGCAACTCTTCAATCCTCACATATTACAGAATGGGTGTTTATAACCCATGAGAACCTTAAGAAGAGAGTACTTGAATGCTTCCTTGAAACAGCAAAGGTTGCAATGAGAGGAAGAAACCTTAAGTTCCCTTATATCACTTCTGATATTTCCCAAAGAATAATGGCTATTGATGGTGATGAATTTGCAGAGAGTGACTATGGTTTAATAGTGGATAATTCATAGGGAATTGAAGAATAGACCCAAAAACTTGACATGTTGGTTCAAGCAGGTCTTCAAAATCAGATGATTAACTTCTCTACTGCAATGAAGATATTCCAAACTTGTTCTATTGCAGAGAAGGTTAGAATGATTGAATAGTCTGAGGATGAAATGCTTTAGAGACAACAACAAATGCAATAGCAACAATAGTAGATGCAACAATAGGAAATTGAAGCTAAAGCTTAGATGCAAGATAGGGAATTTTAGTTTAAGGATTAGATAAACCAAAGAGACAATGAAACTAGGATTTTAATTGCTTCAATGAGTCAATAGTAGGATTTGGATAATGATGGTATTGCTGATAGTCAAGAAAGGGAAACTCTGTTGGAGAAGATGAGAGAGTTTGATGAAAAGATGAAACTAGAGAATGATAAATTCCTTCATTAGAAGGATATGGATAAACAAAGACTTGAATTTGATAAATAGAAGAATGAAAGTGATAATCAAATTAGAAGAGAACAAGTAAGAAAACAAAATAACAATAAAACTTAGAAATAATGGCTATAAATAATTTAAATCCAAGAAGAGTAGTTTGGTTTTCTCCTTATGAGCCTTCAAATAAATATGATATATGGCTTTCAAGAAATGCACATTATGATGAAAACGGAGAACCTACAACTGACTCTAATGTTCAAAGAGATTGTGACTATATATTTAAGATTTATGATTGTGGTAAATGGAATCCTATTGTTGGATTTAATTCAACTGCAAAATTTAAGATAAACACAGTTGCTAATATAGAGTATTAGTATACATATAATGGTACAACATATACTTCAAACAGTATTCAACAATTCCATCTACCGTTATTTAGAGACCCTAAGGATTCTCCAGCCGAACTGTTTGACGCAGGTACTATTGGTGAAGCAATACTAAAATACGTTACTGGCGATGAATGGGGTGATATATTCGATTCTGCTTGGTTTACTGGGGCTTTCAATACACACGTGATAGGAGGGAATGGTTATGATTGGAGTACAGTTGTAAACAATAATATAGATTTTGCTACTACTACAAGATGTGGAGGCATACTTGCCGATACACATCCAAGTGATTCGACTGCTAGAGAAGCTGGAGTACAGGTTAGGTTTGCGCCAGAAAATGGCAATCTGTACGATATAACATATAATGGAATGCAAATCCCACAACATCACCTCTCAATAAGAGGCAAATAGTTGATAGACGTAATCAGCCATTATGAAACGAACAATCCAGATGAATGGGAATTGTGTTTGAAAGGAACATACGGAATTAATTCTGAATATACATCGTTGTATGATGAACATGGAGATGTACACAATGGATATGCATTAAAACTTTCACATTATACAAATCAAACTCAAGAGGGCAGCTATTGTAGGACAAAGAAGTATGTTTCATAGCCAATACAACCAGGGAGTGATGAAAGCGAATGGCCATATTATGATGAAGTCAATGTAAGTATAGGTATTAGGACAAACTATGGTCTAGAATGGCTTACTGGTGACCAATTAATAAAGGAAGAGACTAACTACAATTAGTCTACAATGTCCGATAAAAAGGTTTATCTTCATTGTGATAATGGTACTCTTGGATGGGACGAGGTTTCTGATGGAGGAAGTGATTATACAGCTGGATATGGTATAGACATAGACGAAAATAATGTGATAAGCGGAAACATCACTGACAATTCAAGCAATAGCTTTACAGCTACAACAAGCGTTACTTTTATGGCTTATAACAGTGGTGGTGGAGGTGGCGCACAGTATAGAAATGCCGTTGTGTTAAGGTTGGATGGAAGTGTAGACGGTACGCGATTATACCCATATAATTATTATGAAATTAATCTTGCTCCTGGTGGGGGTCAAGGAAGTCTTAATTTCCAAATAAGCGACCAACTTGACATAATGCAAGGCAATCCAATATATGCATTGCTTAAAGTAGGCAAAACAAATCAAATAAGTGTAAACTTTGATAGTTCTAAAGAGCCAAGATTGATTAATATAAATAACGCTGTTGATAATGGTCAGCTTAATATAACAGATTACAAAACTTTCTTGATTACACTACAATTCGGTATAGCTAAGATAGAACCCGTTGAAGCTGTTTCAACAAATAAATAAGTAAAATATGGAAATTCTTGTTAAGCGTATATTTAAGTGTGAGAACTACACAATAGGTCATCTATATATAAACGGAACATATTTTTGCGATACACTTGAGGATAAAGTAAGAAATCTTCCAAGAGAACCAAAGATGTTTGGAAAGACAGCAATACCTGCTGGTAAATATGAAATTGATATGAATACTGTATCTCCGAAATTTAAGAATAGAAGTTGGGCTAGAAAATATAAAGGAATTGTTCCAAGACTAAAGAATGTTCCATATTTCTCAGGAGTACTTATACATCCTGGAAATACTTCTGTTGATACGGATGGATGTATACTTGTTGGAGAAAATTCTGTTGCAGGAAAGGTGTTGAATTCATAGAAATATTGGTTTATACTTATGGACAGACTTATTAAGGCAAAAGAAGCTAAAGAGGAAATAACAATAGAGATAATATGAAAAACAAACTAATATTAGCATTGTCAGTGATAATAATTGCTTTGTGTGTATTTGGAGTTTGGAAGACAGTCTAGACTTAGAATCTTCACAAGAAGTATGACATCGCAATGCAAAATAATAAGGCTTATGAAAGCCAACTTGATGTAATCCAAGAAGAGAACAGGATTTTTCAATTTACTGTAGAGTAGCTTGAAGTTCTTAATGATAAAACCATTAAGGAGTTGGATTCTATGAGAAAGTAGCTTGGAATCAAGGATAAGAAAATACAACAGATGAGTAAAGTTAAGGAGAAAATATATATTGTTGACTCCATAGTAGTCCATGATACAATATTTGATAAATCTGACTTTGTATTGGACACATGTCTTGGTGATGAATGGTATTAGAATTGCTTACATATGGCATATCCTAATGAAATTTCCTCATAGATTGATATAAACACCGATTTAAACTGCTTTATACACACATCAAGGGAAACTATTAAACCCCCATGTAAAACATGGATAGGACGATTATTTTAGCGTAAGCATACTGTAATTAATGTTACAGTAAAAGAAAATAATCCATATTCAAACATTCAAGAAACTAAATTTATAAAAATACTAGACAAATGAATATAGATTGGACAGAAGTAATTGTATAGATAGTAACTGTTCTGTTTTCTGGAACTTTTCTTTTTGGCTTATATAAACTAATTAAATATAGGAAATAGAATAAGACCATAAAAGACAATTAGGCAAGTAATTCTACTACAGAAAGCATTAATATGCAGTTAGCCCTAATGAAGACTTATTGGACTGATATGATGAGTATGATGGAAGATGTTAAATAGTCTGCCAAGTAGGGTAATTTAAACTAGAATTAGATAATGTCTAGTATAAAGATACTAGATAATAGAATGGATTCTATGGAAGTTACATTAAGTAATCTTGTAGAGTGGGCAGATGGTCCATTTAATTAGTTTCTTGCTGATAAACAAGAAAGTTTAAAGGAAAAATAGCATTCAAAAAAATAGAAATAAATTGTAACCAATTATTTGTTAATATAATATAAAAAATATAATTATGACAACTGATAAAACAATAAAAAGTAAATATCAACCTAAACAAACAAATGTTGCTTGGATTGATTTAAGTGGTGAGAAACCTGTTGAAAAACATTTTGTTAATGGTAGATGGCAAGTTATTAGTGGAGGCGGTAGTGGTGCTGGTTCATCAAATCCTACAGAAGCTGATGCAACTAAAGTCTGGCAGGTCACTCCTGTGCAGAAAGGCACCAAGACTGAAGAAACTGTAATAGTTCCTGAACAAACTTTGGTAGATAAACAGGAACTTGAATACAATGATAAGTTTGTTCCAGGTGCACAATGTGTTGCTGTCGTAAATGGTGTTGAATATAGAGGAGAAGTGGTTGTAGATGAAGATGTTTACGCATTTTATACAGAATTTGGTAGTTTTGGGTATCTTTATAAACTTGAAAAATTTGTTTTTATGAACAAGACAGAATCTCCTGAAGTAACTGCCAAACTATCGGTAATCGAAGAAACACCAATCTATGACTACAACTGGGCACCAGGTGTAAAGATTCCGATTCCTACTGCTGAAGATGAAGATAAGATTCTTGTTGTGACTAAAGTTGAAGGAGATAATACTTCTACTATTGTTCCTGAACAAGAAGTACCAGAAGATTATCATACTCCTTTAACAGATGTTGACTTGAAATATTTTGTTCCAGGTAATACTGTTACAGCAACTGTTATCATACAACAAGGTTCAGATGAAGAAGAGAAAAAAGGTGGAGACGTACTTTTGAAAGTATCTGAATCATCAAATTCTAATACTCTTGTTGTAAGTGGAACTATTGAACAAAAGGGCCTTCAACTTGGAGTTCCCTTTAATGAAGGTCAAGAAGATGAATTTTACATTGTCAAAATTCCAATTCAAGATAGTGACGAACAAACTGATTATGTTTTAGTTACTAATTTGGGTTCTGTGATTAGTTCGTCTTCTGAACCTGGAAGAGGTAATACACTACCATATGCAACTATAAAACTTGAATATTCAGAACCTAATTATGAATATCAGTTACAAGAGAATAGCGGAGGCGGAAGTTCAAATATTTTGTATTGTGAAGGAAGTAATGATGGACATGGACTAATAACCGCTTATATTGATTCGTCAGAACTTGATAATCCTCAAATAACAACTATAGTTGTTGATACAGGAGACGGCAAATCCTATTTTTATAGAATGGAAGGTGAAAGTTGGCTCGTAAGTGGGTTTGCTTCGTTTGCTGATTCAAACGAATGGATTAAAGAATGGAATACAGAAGGCCAATATCCAACAATATATGCATATTTTTTTCAAAAATAATATGAACTCAAATCTAATCAAGGTGTTTTCAAATGCAAAAATTAATCATTTGTATAAATAACAAAAAAAAATATAAAAAAATGAAAAAAATTAACAAATGGCTCAATGAGCATTACTTCCTTTGGGAAGAAGAAAACAAAGAAGGTGTTGTGAGAATTATCTCATTTATAGTTACTCTTGTTTTGTTTATCACTTTAGGTCTTACAAGATGGATGCATCTTGACAAGATGATTCAGCTTTGGGCTGCATTGGTTGGCTTTGCTTCACCTGTGTTGGCTGGTATTATAGCTATTATCAAGAGATAGAAATGGAATCCTTGGTATTGGTTTCCGATACTTAAAGGTGGTGTGATTGGCGGTTTCTTGGCAATGTTAATAGTCTACATATGTAGAAACTTATTTGGTTGCTAAACCGTGACAAACTAATGCATGAATTAGCAGGAATAGTCATGGCTGATATATTCCTACTAATTTCATTGCTTATGTTTAATTTTATAACAAGTGTCATAATATCCTTTACTTTATCTACATTAATAATGGCTTGTAAAGAATTAATTTATGACAAACTTATGCATAAAGGAGTTTGTAGTTTAAAAGATTTTATTGCAGGAGAACTTGCGATAATATTCCAAATTGTAGTATTTATAATCTCATATATAATATGATAAGTTATAGATAGTTTTGGTCATAATAATACTTATATGATATGAATATGATATGAAACGGATTAAGTTGCAACAGGGTCAAGCTTTTAAGCTTTAGTTTTTTGTAATGGAAAATAATATTCCGTCAAAATTAAAGTACGGCGAATATATAGCTATTGGTTTTTATGATGAATACTGTGGAAAATATGTAGTAAAATCAAACAAGAATGAAATAAATTACGATCAAAAGACTGGAATGTATTATGTCATAATACCATCTGATATTACAAAAGCATTCTCAGGAAATGTAGATATTGAAGTTGCAGTATACGATAATAGCAGTAAGAATATAACACCAGCAAAAAATATTATATAGACATATTTTGAGGAAAGAAAGATAATCAAAGACATATGAGCCAAGTTATAGAAAGAACAGTACAGTTTGATATAGTACCAATAGATATTGATGTTCAACAAAAATCGTATAATGAATCTAAATAGAGTATATAGGTACTTATAGATAAATATATCAAAGGAGACAAAGGAGACCCTCCTGTAAGAGGAAAGGATTATTGGACTCCAGAAGATATATAGGAATTCAAGGATTATTGTGTTAATGTAATAACACAACAATGGTTTGGTACCGAAGCACAATATGACTATATGGTTGCTCACGGAATGATATAGGATGATTGGATTTATTTTATATACGAAGACCAAGGACAGCAACAGCCTTCATACATAGATGGCAACACACTTGTAATTAACGGGGCTGTACTAACAGATGATAATACGACTTTATAGGTATATGGATACCTTGAAAATATAAATACAACTTTAGTTTTAGACAATTAGATTTAAGCATTATGATTACACATATTAAAGTTATAGATTAGTTTGGAGAAGAAACAACACTTCCAGTTGGACAAGTAGACCCAGAAGTTGTTGAAATACTTACACAATGTGTGTATGTTAATTCAAAGAATAATTTTGAAATATCGAATGAGAGTGTTCAAGACACGGAATCAAAGGTTAATATTGTGTCAAAAACAGATATACAAGTTAAACCTGGTGACGATGGAGCAATTTAGTTGGATTGTGAAAAGAATATAGAAAATGGAGACCCTGCTGAATTAAGTATTAAGGTATGCAATGGAGCATACAAGAAAACAAATCGCGTTGTAGGCACTAAAATGAATGTGGCAGAAGTTACTTTTGATAATCAAAAAACGCATTCATAGCAAGTTGATAATGAAGAAACATTTGATATTGATAAGATAAGGATAAATTTCCGTACAGACAAATGGAAGAACGATACCGACAATACACCTACAAGAAAGGGTAATGTAGGCCCTGTTGATGTTAAGTTTAGAGGAAAATCTTTTGATATCCGTTGTCATGGAAATCAACCTGGAGGTGGTATTGCATTATAGCCTTCAGGTAGTGATTCAAATGGGTTTGAAAATAAAATCAAGTTTGAATCGTCAAGAATATCTGAATTAAATGACACTGCTGATTATACAACGGAAGGTGGCCAAGGATTGGAATTTGGTACATTCAATAATGAACATACATCAATATATACCAACGATTATAGATTTAATGCTAATGGTGTAGTTTATGCTGTAACTAGAGGTAATATTGAAACTTCCTAGGATACTGGAAAAGTTGATTATCCTACACAGGGTGATGATTTCAAAGATATTCCATTAACACAAGAAGGATCAGAATGTACATATGATAACACAAACGGTTGGGTTGCTCCGCAAGGAGAAACGATTATTTCATGTACATGGTAGGATATAATAAACGCAGCACTTTATTTCAAAAGTTTAAGTAATACATGATATCATGTCAGCTGAATATAATTTCAATCAAGTAGTTGATGCAAGGTTTGGCAGACGTTAGCTTGTAGAGATACGTAAAGGTCTCAAACTTGCTTGGGAGCTGATTAGAGGATATATATTTACGTCAGATAAGTATGTATACAAGACTTCTGACGGTTATGTCGATAAATGTGTTGATCAATAAAAATAATATATAATGGCAAAGAAAAACACAATCATATTACCTGTAACTTCATCATAGTGGAGAAAGGAATGGACTGACCTTTAGGATTATTTTCACGATGCTACATTTGCAAGTACTTTCAAAAAAAGTGATACAAATCCTTTTGTTATATGGCACGATGAGCAAGCTGGTGTTTATAGGTTTTTCCCTGATGAGGGAAAAAAGAATATTTGGGTATAGGCATATATTAACCAAGAACTTACTCCTGAAATTGATGCATATCAATTTGCTGCACCTATAACAGCACCTGCTCCTTATACAATAAATATAACGATAATAGGTGATAATAGATATATTCTTGAAGGAACTCTTGGTACTACTCTTGATTTTACGTTTGAGACACTTGATGGAAACGGGTCTTCAATTCAAGAATCAGTTGATGTTTATTATACTTTTAGGTCACCTGCTGGAACACTCACTGCTACGGGAGTTTATAATGCTGGTACAGAGGTTCATATGAATATAGATAAGTATATTTCACTTGGAAAGAACACTATATCTATTATGGTTAAAGGTAGGGCTACTGGAACAACAAAGACAATAGTTGCAACTTATAATGTTGTAAAATTAAGTCTGTAGTCAACTTTCAACATAGCATCTCCAATACAATCTAACACTGGATTTGAGGTGACTTATACAATTGAAGGAGAAGGTAATAAAACAATAGAATTCTATATAGACGGATTGCTTGTGGCAAATCCAGTTGTATCAAGTCTTGAATATCTTGCTACAAAACGTTAGTTAATACCAGGATTACAATCTGGAAAGCATACATTACAAATGTAGGCTAAGATGACTGTTGGTGGATATACATTTAAGTCAAAATTACTTTATTATGAATTTATTGTTGTTGGTTTAGATATGACAACAACAGTAATATCAGAAGAATTTCCTGCAAATACTGATATATATTCTGGAAGTACTAGACCTGGTCTTAGTGGAGAACAATATGTTGTAAAGGTTATTAATTGGGCATATTATTCTTCAGACCCAACAATGTTTAATGCTACTATTCAGTGGAGACTTTATACTGAAGGTGGTGTTGAAACTCCTATTGCAACTAGAAATGCTGATATTGTAGAAGCTGAAAATGGTATTCCACCAGAGCCTCTTAGATTCATGCCAACAGAGTCTGGTTCATATCATCTTCAAGCTCTTATAAATGGAACTGTACTTGACGGTGGTGATTATACAATCTCTATTATTCAGAATACTGCTGGTATCATTGAGGCTACCAACGGTCTTACTATGAAACTTTCAGGTCTTGGTAGAGATAATTCAGAGCCTGATGAAACTCGTACTTCTTGGGAGAATAGAGGTTTTTCTACTACTTTTACTAATCAACCTTGGAATAATAATTCTGGTTGGGTTGATGATGCCTTAGTTCTTAATGGTGGTGCTACTGCACAAATAAATAATAAACCTTTTGCTGTAGAGATTTCTCCTCATACAAGAAATGGTTGTACTTTTGAAATTGACTTTGAAACATTCAATGTCAATGACGAAGATGCAGAGCTTGTAAGAATTGGTGGTCTTGGCACTGCATCACTTGTTATCACTTCAAATAAAGCTATCCTTAGAAGTAGGGATGGCAATACTCTTTTATGGAGGTTCAAGTCTGATGAAAGAATAAAACTTGCTTTTGTTGTGTATCCTAATAGTACTTCAGATTATCCAAGAAAAGCTTTTATATATAGTAATGGTGTTATGTCACAAGTCATTAATTATGATGTTGCTGACAATTTCAATATTGGTAGTCTTGAGGATACTGAGAGTCAGATAGGTATGATTAATCTTGGTAATGCTGCTGGTGAGGCAGGTATTAAGATTTATTATATGCGTACATATGATAACTATATCAATATGTATGAAGAGAGTAATAACTACTTTATTGACTCTGGTGAGAACATTAATTACCTTGTTAATGACAATGATATTTATGCTCAAGGTACACATATTATTGATGTTGATAAACTTGAAGGAACCATTACTACTGTTAAGATAACAGGTTCTCTTGGAGAAATTATTGGTACTGGTAGTAAAGATAATAAGCTTACTTGTGGTCTTGAAGTTGTATCTCCTTTTAATTCAAGTATCAATCTTTATTGTGATAAGGCTCAAGTTAATAAAGCAGGTCAATCTACTCTTGACAAACCTGTTCCTTCATTCCATGTAAGACTTGACAAGATTGCAGGTAATATATGTTATGACAGAGATGGTAAAGTCTATCCTAAGAATAGATGGGCTTTTAGACAAGGTAATGTTCCTGAAAAGAAGTTCCGTCTACAAGCTAACTATATGGATTCTTCTGGTTGTCACAATGGTGCTTTCTTTAGGATGATTAATGAGGTTTATCCTAAAGTTAAGATTAATGGTCAAGATGTTCTTAGAATGCCTTCTGAGAAATATGCCACTGATAGTTATCCAGCAGCTATGCAGAATATCTATGGTGATGACCCAAGTGGTAATGATTGGAAGTTCCCATATACTCTTAATATAGTTCCTGATTCAATTCCTTGTATTGTTGTTTGGAGACCTGATGATAATAGTGCTTATAGATTCCTTGGACAATATGTTATAATGGAAGAAAAGAAAGCCAATTATGCTAATGGTATGCATAGTATTTATAGTGGTCTTGATTCTAAAGGTAATCCTGACCCATTTGGTTTTAATTCTTCTAAGACAGGTACTAAACTTTGGGATAATGCTGGTTGCCATCAGATGGAGTTCCTTCGTTCTAGTGAATATCTTGAGCTATTTCTTAGTGAAGATGCTTGGGATACAAGAAAAGAAGATGCATTTGAGCTTATTTATCCTGATGAAGATGATTTAACTCCTACTGAAATTGATGCTGAATGGGATAAATTCTATAACGATATTGTTCATCCAATAGTTTCTAGTAAGAATGATCAACAAGCATTTGATGCTCTTCTTTATGGAAGTAATCCTAAACTTGATAGATGGGGTTTTGCTGCATATTATTGTCTTGCTATGAGAAATGCTTGCTCTGACTCCCTCGTAAGAAATATGGAGTTAGTTACTTATGATGGTAATATTTGGACTCCTAAGTGGTGGGATGTTGATATGCAATGTGGTCTTCAACAATCTGGTGAATGTAATATTCAACCTACATCCACAAGAGATACCCAAATATCTCCTAATGTATATGCTTTCTCTGGTAGAATTGTTGTTGATGGTCAGCTTAGAAGCTCTTGGCTTTGGGATGGTCTTGAAGGAAGTACTCAATTCCAAAAAGATGTTCAAGTTATGGATGCTGCTCTTTATCAAGCTGGTTGGAGATATACAGCAATGACTCAAACTCAAGACCAAGAATATATTGATGCTTGGTCTAATGCTTTGTATAATGAAAGTGGTATTGTTAAGTATCTTACTTATGATGAACTTAACTATAAATCACTACAAGGAGATAGAACTTCACACAGACATTGGTTCTTAAGAAGTTCTTATGACTATTTTGATGCTCTTAATGTTTGTGGTGAATATACTTCAAAGAGATTTGAGGCTAGAACTATTTCTATTGCTCCAAATAAGTATATTTATATAACAGCTGCTGCTACTTCATACTTTGGTTGGGAACATACTAATGATATTGTTGAATCTGGTATTAGAATTGAAAAAGGAGAAACTGGTCATCTTACTATTAATCAAACTCTTCACTATCAAGACCCACTACATATCTTTGGTGCTAACAAGATTGCAGAACTTGATATGCATGAAATATCACAAAACTTCTATGCTGATATTGACTTTTCAAATACTACTGATGAAGTTCTTGGTTCTCAACTTAAGAAGATTATCCTTGGTACAGGTGATGGAAGTACTAAGACAAGACTTAATAATGGTGAATTCAATACACAGATTTCAGCTAATGTAATTGGTGGTGTTGATACTCTTGACAAGTTGGAATATCTTGATGTTCAAGGTATGAATACTTTAAGGAATATTGATATGACCAATATGAAATCTCTTAAGAAGTTCTATGCAGCTGGTAGTATTCTTGCTGCATTTAATCCTGGAGATGGTTCTAATCTAACTGAAGTTGAGCTTCCTACTACAGTTCTTTCAATGACTATGAATGGATGTAACCTTACTGGTACAGATAATCATTGTGCTATTAAGTGGTATGATACTAATTACACTAATGATGTTCCTACTAGTGTAACATTAACAACAGTTCCTGCTACATTAAGAACTCTCATATTTACAGGTATGGGTAATGATAATGGCACTAAAGAACTTATTCTCTCTTGGGTCAATGCTGTATATGATGAACTTGGAGAAGAAGGCCTTGCAGACCTACAACTTACTTGTAGAAATGTTAATTGGGACAATGTTCCTATTGAAGATTTGTTACTATTATCTAAGATTCCTACTGTTGCATCAACTGTAAATCCAGGTATAACAGGTTATATTAAATGTACTGGAACTATAACAGGTGCTGATATTGTAGCAATTCAACAAGCATTTGGTGAGGGTGTATTTACAACTAATCCTGGTGTTCCTCTTAGAATTGATGCTGATAATGGATTTATCTTAGGTCTTCCTGAAGAAGTTGATGCTGGTAATAGTGTTCAAGCTACTTGTGTTGTATTTCCTATATCAGGAGGTGTTCCTACTGTGACTTACAGATTAGGTCAATATAATTCACAAGACCGATTTGTTGCACAAACAAGACTTGTTGATAGTCAAGGTAGAGCTTATTATCAATACAAAGATAGTATAATTTATGAAGCTACTGGTCAAATTGTAACTAATGAAACAACTGAACCTGATTATAGTTTTGTTGTTGAAGGTGCTACTTTATTAAGTGCAGGTTATGGTACAATAACTGTAAGAAAAAGAAGTTATCCTTCTGCTGTTGATTTAGAGCTTACATATACAGAAGGTAAGAATGTTGTTTATGATAGTAATCAAAATATATGGTATGTAACATCAGATGATTTGCAACTTGTATTAAATAGTGTTCTTACTCCTCCTGAAGTGACAGGAACTATTGCTTCAGAAACTTGGACAATATCAAACGGTATATCTAGTATTTGTAGAATTATGAATGAAACTGGCAGTACTCTTGAAATATACATTTCGGAAGCTGGTGCTACTGTATCTTCTGGTACAATTACTCATACTAAAACATATGTTAGTGGTATTACAGTAAGTGACTCTATAAATATTAGTTTCAAGTCACCTGTTATTGCAGTTAGTGCAAGAGCTAATGAATATCTACAAGAAGCTTTGTATGATGAAGGTTATTCAGCAGATGAAGCTTACACTACTGATGTAGAGTTATGGCTTATCACAGATTTATCATTTGCTATAATTAATAATACAGACATAATTCATTTAGCTGAAATCAATGATTTTATTAATCTTGATATGCAGACTTTAGACTTGAGTGGATGCACAAATCTTGGTAATACAGGAGGTGTTCCTGTAACACTTGAAGATAATAATGAATATTATGTAGATGTACTTCCAAGAGTAGGGCAAACTCTTGCATTTGATTTTGAAGAGATTAATCTTAATGGAACATATTACAAGGGTGTAAATCTTAAAGAAGGTAATGTTCTTGAAACTATAACTTATTCAGAACATACAGAAAATATAAATCTTACAAATCAAACTGCTTTGACAGAACTTAACATTCCTTATGGATGTGTTTCTTCTCTTGAAAGTTTAATTATTGAAAATTGTAATGAATTGGAGGAAATAACATGGATTTAAAACTTAAGAATAATACTAATCTAATTTTACCAAGATATATTCCTGTTGAGTATATTGAAACATCAGGAAATGTTGCAATTGATACTGGTGTATCTATAAGTAGTAGTACAAATTATACGATAGAAACAACTTTAGAAATACTATCAAATACTAATAAAATTGGTAGAATTTATGGTACAATATATAACAATACTATATGGTACATGGGATTGTTTGCTTCAGCTTCTAGTTCTACTGATTGTGTAGCAAGATCTATTTTAAATGCAAGACGAACATCTGATATAAATATTTCTCTTGATGGCAAAACAGATATTGTTCATACAAATAGTTATATAAAAGTTAATAATACAACATATGATTTTACTGGTAACAATGGTACACCGAATACATATAATTTAAGACTTTTTTATCAGCATAATACAAATTATGGTATTGTTACTGGAAAAATATGGAAATTTAAAGTTAAAATTTCAGATAATGTTGTAGTAGATTATGTTCCATGTTTATCTACAGAATTAAATCATTTTGGAGAACCTGCTTTGTATGATAAGGTTTCTAGTTCTTATAAATATCCTACATCTACTGGTAGTTTTTCTGCACCTTCTATTATTAATTTCTATGATACAATTACTTCGGCATATATTAAAGATTGTCCTAATATAGATGGTATTGACTTGCTTAGAAGAGCTATAAATTTAAACAGAATTCGTTGTAACATAAATAGTTCAACAGGTCATACTGCCGAAATATACAAATATGCTCAATTAAGTGGTTTTAATGATGCAGGAGAACAACAAACTAAACCAAGAATTGTAGGTACTTTTAATATTGATGACTATTATACTGATGCTGAAGTTGCTGAAATAAGAAGTAAGATAGATGGAATAACTGTTACAACTCCTACAGCTAGTGATTATAATGTTGATACACTTTTAGAAAATGATGATTTAGCTATACAAACATTAGATAGTACAAAACCAAATTATAATCCTGCTGCTGCAATTAGATTGTATACTAATGGTTATGGACATACGGTAGCTAGTAGTCATTTATTAAATGGTGAAGGAAGGTTTTTTATTACTAAAGATGAAGTTGCTACTATTACTAGTTTATCAAAAAACATCTTTGGTGGAATTGCATCAGCTGTTGATAGTAATAAAATTGTATCTAATGATGATACAGAAGAATATTTATTTACAAGTTTTGATGAATTTAAGTATTTTATAGGAATGAGAAGTATTCCAAATGGTGCATCTTCTACTAGTCCAAGAAATATTTTCGCCGGGTGTAGTAATCTACAATCAATTACATTACCAGAAGGTGTGACTACTATAGGTACTTATGCATTTTTTAGATTGAATAATTTGAGTATACTTACATTGCCATCTACAATAACACAAATACAAGATTATAATTTTAGTTCTTCTGGTTATACCCCGAATCTACATACTGTTTATTTTAATGGTACTCTTAATCAATGGATGGGTTTTACTAGAGCTAGTAGTGGTAACATGGCTAATCCTTGTACTTGTGGTGCCGACTTATACATACAAGGTGAATTGTTGGAAAACCTTGTGATACCCGAAGGTATTACTTCAATTAAAACAATATGCTTTGCTAATGTTCGTTCTTTAAAAAGCGTAATTATCCCAAATTCTGTTACTTCTATTGGCGCTTCTGCGTTTCATGGGTGTAGTGGACTTACAACTGTGGTTGTTCTTGCAACTACTCCGCCAACATTAGGCGCAAACGCATTTAGCAATAATGCTTCTGGTCGTGTGTTTTATGTTCCTTATAGTGCAGACCACAGCGTGTTGGCTGCTTATAAAGCTGCAACAAATTGGAGTAGTTTTGAGAGTGTTATTTATGAGTTAAATGAAGATGGTACGATAACAGAATAAAACATATTGTCATGGAAATAATCGTTGTCGGCAATGTAATCATTACGGCAAGTGCTAGTTAAAAAATTGCATAAAATACTTAATGATTCAAAATAAATTATTATTTTTGCAAATGAAATTAAAAAGAATTAAAATTAAAAAACACTAATATGGAAAATTATAAAGAAAGACTAATAGAAGAACAAAAAGAACTTAAAGAGAAAGTATCTAAACTTACAGAGTTTATGAATTCAGAAGACTATTATAAACTTTCTCCAAACAATAGACTTGTATTAAAGAACCAAAAGATAGCTATGGATTTATATCTTCAAGTGTTAAATACTAGAGTATTTGAGAACATTGATGAAATATATGTTCCTGATTATAGCTTCATGCAGATGTTTGGAGCTGCCTTTGGTAATAATTGGGGATTTGGTGATACAAGTGCTACTAAGTATTTAAGGGAGCAGGTTGAGAAAAATAGTGAGAAAGAGGAATAGGTAGATGTAATTTAAAAATAATGTTTAACTTTACAAAATAAAACTTAAAGATATGGCTAAAAATAAAATAGGTAAATTATTTGATAAGACAATAGTTTGGGGATGTTCATTAGGAGAATTAGGTGATAAAGAACTCCTCTATACTAAGGAAAACAATAACATAATTCTTAAAGACAGAAATGGAATAAATGTTACTGGAAACTACAATAAAAATGTAGCACCTACTGGTAATATAAATATAACAAGTACTGAAGAAATAGATGTCTCTGCATATGCAACAGCTCAAATAGTAGATGCTAATCTTAAAGCTGAAAACATCAAAGACGGTATTATTATATTAGGTATTACAGGTGAATATACTGGAGAAAAAGAAGAAGTTGAATAATAATTAAATAAGTATGGATATGGCTGGTAGAAAACGCGGTGGAAGTATGTCTCCTAAAGCTGGTGTAAAACACAATGGACACAAATAGAGCTGTGGAGGAAAAATCAAGGTTAAGAAGTAAGAAACTTTATAAGGTAACATTGGTATTGCTGAAAATAATACCAATGTTACTTGCTTTTTGCTATGTTTTAAATACTATTTTATATATCTTCAGTATAGATTCTTATATTTTATCTCACATTGCAGGAATGTCCTTATTACCAATGATATTCCTTTATCTTACAAGTTATGTATTTCAGTTTTGTGAATATCATAGAATGTTTCTGCATTATGTTGTATTAAATGATATTATAAACATATTAGATGTTTATTTTGGAGAGAATATAAGTGATTGGATATATATTTCAATACATTTAATATTATTATTTGTTTGCTTAGTGATTATTTTATATTTATATAAGAGGAAAATATGAAAGCTAAAGACCATTTGATTCTAATACATCTTCTTGAAGATAGTCTTGATATGCTTAAAAGTGGTAGTTGTGATTTAAGTGAAGAATCTTGTTATAGTCTTATAGATACAATGAGAGAATTGATACATCCTAATAAACCTGAATTCTTAAGTAAACAATAGGCTGCTGACTTACTACACATAAGCATTCCTACATTAAACAAGAGGATTAAAGAAGGTAAGGTTCCTTAGCCTAAGAAGATTGCAGGATTAAAAGAGAAGGTATTCTTAAAAGAGGATATATTGAAAATAAAGTAAAATATTTTATACTTACTTGTAAACCCATTCAGTTGATACTGAGTGGGTTTTTTGTTTTTATGATACTCGTTATGTAAAAGTGATTTTCTGACATAGTTTTGCATCCGTAAGCTTACAAAAACAATTAAAATTTAACTTATTAAATGTAAAAATTATGGAAGAAAAAACTAAAACTTATGTGTTCAATCCTGACAATGGGATGAACAATGCTTGGCCTTGGCT
>Ga0310697_10001823_pt1 | contig 23775 bp, 20 predicted proteins | sample 172DNAGHGlowgp2_FD_203883 | JGI IMG/M metagenome (GOLD analysis project Ga0310697, IMG submission 203883) | Sheep rumen microbial communities from Palmerston North, Manawatu-Wanganui, New Zealand - 1728 DNA GHGlow gp2 (v2) (version 2) | ecosystem: Host-associated > Mammals > Digestive system >...
GGCGTGGCCGTTGATGGCCACGATGCGGTCGCCCTTCTCGAGGCCTGCCGCTGCGGCGGGTGTGCCGGGCAGCACGCTGTCGACACGAGCGGGAATCAGCGGGCGCACGAACGACGGCTCGGCCTTGAGCATACCGAGCAGGTTAAGGTCGCCGGGCAGCGTGATGCTGACCTTCTTGCCGTCGCGCAGCACGTCGGCGCGCGTAGCCTCCGACAGCTGGCGGTAGAGGTCGGCGGAGAAGTCCTTGAACACTCCCTTGTCGGTGCCTATCAGTATGTCGCCGTCGCGGAAGCCTAAGGCCTTGGCCTCGCTGTTGAACTTCATGCCGAGCGTCATGTCCTTCACGGGCACGTAGGTGTCGCCCCACCAGAAGAGTATCTGCGAATAGATGAACAGTGCCAGCAGGAAGTTGACCAGAACGCCGCCGATCATCACCAGCAGACGCTGCCACGCCGGCTTGGCGCGGAACTCCCACGGCTGTACCGGCTGCTTCATCTGCTCGGTGTCGAAGCTCTCGTCTATCATGCCTGCTATCTTGCAGTAGCCGCCCAGCGGCAGCCATCCCACGCCGTACTGCGTGTCGCTGCCTTTGGGCTTGAACTTGAACAGGCTGCCGTCCCACTTCCAGATGCTCGGGTCGAAGAAGAGGTAGAACTTCTCGACGCGCACGCCGAAGAGTTTGGCGAAGAAGAAGTGGCCGCCCTCATGGAGCAGCACCAGCAGGCCTATGGCCAGCATGAACTGTAATAGTCTTATCAGAAATATTTCCATAATTAAAGTTGTTTTTCACTTTTCGTTTATCCCTTAAGCAGCGCGGCTGCTATGCGACGTGCCTCGGCGTCGGTGGCGACATAGGTGTCGTAGTCGGGGTTCTTGTCGAACGTGGCACGCTGCATCGTCTCGGCGATGATGTCGCCCATCTCGAGGAAACGGCAGCGGTCCTCGAGGAAGGCGCGGTTGACGACCTCGTTGGCGGCGTTGACGATGCACGGCATGTTACCGCCGCGACGTATGGCCTCGAAAGCCAGTGCCAGGCAGCGGAACTTCTCGAGGTCGGGCTTGAAGAACTCCAGGTGCTGTGCCTTGAACAGGTCGAGACGCTCGCCGCTGAGCGGCAGCCGTTGCGGGAAGCTGAGGGCGTACTGTATGGGCAGACGCATGTCGGGCACGCCGAGTTGTGCCTTCACAGAGCCGTCGTGGAACTGCACGGCACTATGGACGATGCTCTGCGGGTGTACGAGCACCTCTATCTGTGAGGCGTCGACGCCGAAGAGCCATTTCGCCTCGATGACCTCGAAGCCTTTGTTCATCATCGATGCCGAGTCGATGGTTATCTTGGCACCCATGTCCCACGTCGGGTGGCGCAGGGCGTCGGCCTTCGTCACGTGTGCTATCTCGTCCATCGTCTTCAGACGGAACGGGCCGCCGGAGGCCGTCAGCAGTATCTTCTCTATTGGGTTCTCGTCTTCGCCGACGAGCGACTGGAAGATGGCCGAGTGCTCGCTGTCGACGGGCAGTATGGGGGTGTGGTACTGTTGTGCCAGCTGCAGTATCAGTTCACCGGCCACGACGAGCGTCTCCTTGTTGGCCAGCGCTATGGCCTTGCGTGCGCGTATGGCGTGGATGGTGGGCGACAGTCCGGCAAAGCCCACCATGGCGGTGAGCACCATGTCGATGGGACCTGCCTCGACAATCTCGTCGAGGGCTTGTGCCCCGGCGTACACCTTCACATCGGGTATGTCGTCCATCAGCCGGCGCAGCTCGTCGTAGCGTGCCTCGTTGGCAATGACGACGGCTGCCGGTCTGTACTTGTGTGCCTGCTCGGCCAGTAGTGCGACGCGGTTATTTGCCGTCAGACAGTACACCTCGTACATGTCTTTATGCTCGTCGATGACCTCCAAGGCCTGAGTACCAATGGAACCGGTGGAGCCGAGTATGGCTATCTGTTTCTTTTTCATAATTCAAGTAATCCTTCTGGAATGTTCATGGTGATGACACGCCGTTCCTGGTCGATGTCGGTTATGAGGTCATCGGTGGCAGGGACGAGGCGGTCGTTGTCGAGACAGAAAAGCAGGTTGGCGGTGCTGTCGTCGACGGAGGCAATAGTTCCAATGGTAGCACCTGTCGCTGTATCGCTGATGGTGAAACCCACGAGGAAGGCGAGGGTGGGGGAGCTGTCGTCGCCGTCGGCGAGATGGCGTGGGAAGTAGACATCGCAGCCCGTCAGCTGACGGGCGCGTTCCTGACTGTCTATGTCCTCGAATTTCAGGATGGCGGTGCTGTCGCTCTTGAAACGGTACTCCTCGATGAAGAACGGCACGAGGATGCCGTCGATGTCGAGCACGAGATAGTCGGCATCGGTGCGGTCGAAGACATCGTCGTCGAACAGCAGCGTCAGTTCGCCTCTGACACCGTGGGCTTTGCCTATGCGGCCTATGCGGTAGACTTCTTCTTCTCTGATCATTGTTCTTTTCTTTCTTTGGGGCTTATTGGGCCTATAGGACCTGTTAGCCCTGCCTCGTGATTCGGGCTCCCAGGGCGTTCAGCCGTTCCTCGATGTTCTCGTAGCCGCGGTCTATCTGCTCTATGTTGTCGATGCGGCTGGTGCCGTTGGCACTCATGGCGGCGATGAGCAGGGCTATGCCTGCGCGGATGTCGGGACTCGACATTCTTCCGCCTCGGAGCGTCACCTTGCGGTCGTGGCCCACGACGACAGCACGGTGCGGGTCGCAGAGTATTATCTGTGCTCCCATGTCGATGAGCTTGTCGACGAAGAACAGTCGGCTCTCGAACATCTTCTGGTGGAACAGCACGGAGCCGCGGGCCTGGGTGGCTACGGTGATGAGCACGCTGAGCAGGTCGGGTGTCAGGCCGGGCCACGGCGCGTCGGCAAGTGTCATGATGGTGCCGTCGATGAACGACTGTATCTCGTAGTGTCGCTGGCGCGGTATCCACAGGTCGTCGCCCTCGACCTTAATCTTTACGCCGAGGCGGCGAAAGGCATCGGGAATGATGCCGAGGTTCTTCACCGAGGCATCCTTTATGCGTATGCCGTCACCGCACATTGCTGCCATGCCGATGAACGACCCTACCTCGATCATGTCGGGCAGGACGGTGTGGTCGGCACCGTGCAGCGATTCGACGCCAACGATGGTCAGCAGGTTCGAGGCAATGCCGCTGATGCACGCCCCCATGCTGTTGAGCAGGTGGCACAGCTGTTGTATGTAAGGCTCGCAGGCGGCGTTGTAGATGGTCGTCGTGCCGTGGGCGAAGACTGCCGCCATAATGATGTTGGCGGTGCCGGTCACCGAGGCTTCGTCGAGGAGCATGGCGGTGCCCTTCAGTCGGCGGCAGCTGATCTCGTAGACATCGCGTCCCTCGACATGGCTGAATTTCGCGCCGAGTTTCTCGAAGCCCAGGAAATGGGTGTCGAGACGGCGGCGCCCTATCTTGTCGCCCCCGGGCTTGGTGATGACGGCCTTTCCCATGCGGGCCAGCAGCGGACCGATCATAAGCACCGAGCCGCGCAGTGCGGCACAGCTGCGTACGAAGGCGTCGCTCTCAAGATAGTCGAGGTTCAGTGCGTCGGCCTGGAAGGTATAGGTGCCGGTGGCGGTTGCCGCTCCGCCGTTAGCGTTGCCGGCAGTCGCTCCGGCCGTCACCTTCACCCCGATGTCGCGAAGCAACTGTATCAGGTTGTTGACATCGCGGATGTCGGGTATGTTGTGGATGGTGACTGCCTCGCTCGTGAGCAGCGTGGCACAGATGACCTGCAGGGCTTCGTTCTTGGCACCCTGCGGAGTGATGGTTCCGCTGAGCGGATGACCGCCCTCGATGACGAATGATGCCATTTACTTGCGCTTTCGTGATTTCTTTCCTTCGCTCTGCTGAGCTGCCGCAGACACCTTCTCAAGGGTGAGGGCGTTGAGGTCGAGCTGTATGATGCCGTCGGTGTAACGTGCCAGGTCGTCGGCGACCTTAGCGTCGTCCATGGAGCCGTGGCCCCATGTCGCCAGGTCGCGCTTCATCTGGTTGGCTGTCATGCGCGCCAGCTCATCGCGCTCGCTGCCGGCGGGCATCTGCTTGAGCTTCTCAAACAGCTCCTCGACGAGTCGTCCGTAGTGACGCTGGCGTATCTTGTTCTGAGGCAGTTTCATGGGCTCAGGACGGGTGTGTATACGCTCGGCCTGTGACACGTCGAAAGGCCAGTCGATGTCCAGCTCGCCGTGGCTGATGAGGTACAGGTGGTCCCACAGCGTCTGCTCGTAGTCGACATTGTCGCGAAGCTGCGGCGCTTTGGTCTCCATGAGACGGACAATGGTGCGTGCGCACCTCAGACGCTCCGTCTTGGTGGGGAGACTGATGGCGTGCGACACCATCTTCTGTATCTCGCGCCCGTACTCAGGCATGACGAGCTTCTCGCGCTGGGTGTTGTAGTCTAATCCTTTTATATCCATATCTTATAACAGTTTTTTTGGCGTTTTGGCAACAAAGTCCTTCAGGTAGAACGGCACGAAGTAGGCTACGTCCTCGAACTGTTCCTGCAGGAAACGGCGCTCGGCCAATGGCTGCATCCACCGTGCCTCGGGAACAACGCCATCGATGTAACGGGCATTGGGGTGGTCGATGACCTCCATGCATTTCTGTGCGCCGTTGCCGAAGAAGTATACTGGCTGGCGGTCGAGCCACTCGCGGTATGTGGAGCCGTCGACAATGTCGGCACTGACGGCGCGTACGGGATGCAGGCTGCGGTCGTAGAGTCCGGCATAGACCTCCATGCGCCGTGCGTCGAGCATGGGGCAGAGCAGTGCCCCCTCCTCTATCTTCTCGCCCAGAAGCAGCGGCACGCACATCAGCTCCAGCGTGGGTACGGAGATGAGTCTGAGGTCGCGTCCGAAACATACACCCTTGGCCATCGACACGCCTATTCGCAGCCCGGTGTAGGAACCTGGGCCGCAGCTGACGGCGACGGCATCGAACGGTATGGCGTGACTGTCGGTGAACGACAGTGCCTCGTCGACCATCGACCCTAAGTGCTCGGCGTGGTTGTGGTTCTCCTGGTGGAAAATTACCTGACTGTCTTCGCTTACTGCTACCGAGCAGAGGTCGGTACTTGTTTCTATATGTAGTATGCAAGCCATGTGTGTCCTTTTCGTTAATTAAGGTGCAAAGGTACGGCTTTTCCTCTTAATACGTGCACAATCTTTTTTTTTTTTATATATTTTTTGTCATTTCGCCGAAATGCTGTACCTTTGCATGCGATTCAGTGTGTATTAAGGTTTTTTATTAGATTTTGGATATCAAAAAGTATTGGAACTTATGTATGATAGCCTCACTGACAGTTGTGCTGATAGCTGGTGTCGTCAGTTGTAAGGACGATGACGATGCGCTCACCCCGGAACAGCGGCAGCAACAGGAGCTGGCCGACGAGAAGGATAGTGCATGGACGGTGCTCAGCCAGCTGATAGACCCGACAACGGCCGACCAGGAGGACTGGACTGCCGGCACCTACGAGGCCACCATCGGCGAGGCCGACGAGCAGAACCCCCTGCACCGTGTGGTGATGACCAACACGCTGGCCAACGCTGCCCAGCGCTTTGCAAATATCGTGGGTTTGGAGAAGCTCGACTCTACTACCGAGAGCTACACATACAGCAACCCGCAGCTGGGCACGCTGACCTACCGTCGCAGTCACGACGGCCGTTCGCTGGCTACCGTCAGTGTCGATGTCAAGCAGGTGCCCGGTCTGCAGCAGATAGTCTACTGCAACCCCGCCGCCTCAGGCGAGAACAGCTGGCTCAGCAACTTCGACGGTCGTGCCTACTACCGTTTCGGCGACGTAGTACGTGTGACAAACAGTGAGATGAACTACGAATACTGGCTCTGCGTGCGCCCCAGCCTGGGACAGCACGGCAAGGGCGACAGCCACTGGGTGACCCTCAGTCCGCTGACCCAGAAGAACATCAAGCAGAAGACCGTCTCGGGCAAGACCTTCAGCGTGCCTACAGGGCTCGGTACCGACAAGGAGAATATGGAGAACCTGGGCGAGCTGCTCACCGCCATGTTTGACCTGGAAGAGGGCTGGCGCGCCTATTACCGTATGCCCGATAATAATGGCGACGATGCCTTCCACGACCTGGACCAGACTGACTACAAGGACTACCACTCGACGAACTTCTGGGAGATCGTGAGAGAGGCATGGACGAAACTGGGCATCGTGCGTGACTTGTTAGGTCCTGGCTACAACAGCAACGACGACCTGGTAAGCTTGCTCAAGGGCGACGGTCTGAAACTGCTGTATAACGGATACTCCTGGTCGCTCTTCGGCGACAAGTGTACACTCTACCAAGCCACGCTGAAGGGCCCCGGTGCTGGACAGCCCCTGAGCAACCTGTGCGCACCGGAATACACTACGGTCACGAAAGATATGCGCCAGTGTGCTGAGTTCGACGCCCGGCGGCTGGAACAGCCCGACTGGCAGAACTTCTTCCCTGACGGCAAGCAGCGCTGGTGCATACGCCATGCCACGGGCAAGCAACTGGGTGGCGGCAGTTACGACAAGAAGAAGTCTATCAGGACCTACAATTCCGACGTTGAGGATGTCTACGTCTACTATCGCTATGCGGCGGAGCGTGGCAACGAGCTCTTCGACCTGAGTCGCAAGCCCGAGCACACCACACAGGCCGACGTCAGCGTGCCCAAGGGCATACACTCCGGCGTCAGGGGCTATTTCATGTTTGGCGACGTGGTGCAGGACCCCGATGGCAAGCACTGGATCTGTGTGCAGGGTTCGAGTCCCAACGAGAACCGCAACTACAGCTACTTCATATCGTTCGACAAGTGTGTAAAGAAGAATGGCTCCACCGACTTCAGCCAGTTGCCCACACTCGACGTAGCCAAGCAGATATGCTTTATGCTGGAGGACTACCACTACTCTTATTACCCCTTCCCACTTCATAACTATCCGAGTTATGTCGCTATGGACATGATGACCGTGACGGGGTTCCATTATGGCAAGTACAATGTAGGGCGCGAGTTTATCAAGAAGATTGAAAACCCTGAAAACACTAAGAGGAACGAAGAGATGTATACGCATCACTACTGGAATATGCTCTATCGCGACCCGCAGGACGGTAAGGCCTACATACTGAGGCTGGTAGAGACGATAGACAGTTCGGTGAAGATTTTTGCCTATGGTCAGAATACGATGCAGTTCTTCACGTGCTACAACAAGGACATTCTGACACATCCGCGACGTATGAGCGTGGACGACTTGTCGAACGCGCAGGTGGTCAGCCAGTATGCCAACGAGAACTTTGTCAGCTGGCCCTGGAAGTACTATGACTTTGATCAGACCCATCAGGCGGATGTAGCTGCCTACAATCAGCGTTTGGAGAATCAGTTTGATAAAGACTTTCAAGATGTTAACCAGCAATATAATCACGAGAAGACGGATAAGGGCGGACATTACGCTGTCGAGAGTAACGGTCCCCGAACGGCAGCCATCGCCAAGGATAACACACAGTGGCAGCTGCACGCTCGTGACGACTTGCGAAACGGTAGCACACGGGGTACCAATATGTATAAGGAGCCGGTCATCATGGTGGCTGTGAAACGCTGTGTAGACAATGGTACCAAGCCCTATTACTTTGCCGATGCTGACAATACCCCGCTCTACACCGTCGTCGTCAATACCTGGGAGGGAAACGCATACTATTACAATTCGAATAACGTCGAACAGTCTCTGCATCGTTATCAAGACAGGGACGTGAGACATGAGTTCTGGATTGACAGCGTGCAGGTGGACCACCCCTTCAACATTGAGACGCCGATACAGTAGGCGCTGCAGAAGTAGATTGGTTTTATGAATTGGTTTTATGAAGTTATCAGAATTAAGAACAGGCGAGAGCGGCGTCATCGTGAAGGTTCACGGGCACGGTGGCTTCCGCAAACGCATCATCGAGATGGGGTTCATCAAGGGGCAGCACGTCGACGTGCTGCTCAACGCACCCCTTCAGGACCCCGTGAAGTACAAGCTCATGGGCTACGAGGTCTCGTTGCGTCACGACGAGGCTGACATGATTGAGGTCGTCTCTGCCGATGAAGCCCTTCAGCAGAAATTGTCGGAGACAATAGACACCGGTGTCACAGAACCGCTGACGGAGAGCCAGTTGCACAGTGCGGCACTGAAGCGTCACCGCCATATCAACGTGGCGCTGGTGGGCAACCCCAACTGCGGCAAGACGTCGCTATTCAACTACGCCTCCGGAGCCCACGGCCATGTGGGCAACTATTCGGGTGTCACCGTCGATGCTTCGGAGGCCCATGCCTCCTACTTCGGCTATGAGTTCACCCTCGTCGACCTTCCCGGTACCTACTCACTGTCGTGCTACTCGCCCGAGGAACTCTATGTCCGCGAGCATCTGACTGAGCAGATGCCCGATGTGGTGATCAACGTTATCGATGCCTCCAACTTGGAGCGCAACCTCTATCTCACCACCCAGCTTGTCGACATGAATCTGAGGATGGTCTGTGCGCTGAATATGTATGATGAGTTCGAACGGCGCGGCGACAATTTGGATATCCCGACGCTGAGCACACTGTTCGGAATGCCAATGGTGCCGACGTCGTTCAAGAGCGGCATGGGTGTCGAACAACTCTTCAGGACAATCATCAAAGTCTACGAGAATACGAGCCCCTCATCACGGCACATACACATAAACTACGGTCACGAGATAGAGGACGGCATAGCGCAGATACAGAAATACCTGAAAGCCGACGAACACATACGTCAGCGGTATTCCACACGCTACCTTGCCATCAAGCTGCTTGAGAACGACACGAGTGTAGCCCACTATATCAGTCAGCACCTGGCCGACGAGCACCGCTCGCAGGAGCGCAAGGAACTGTTGGCAGCTCGTGCCAACGCAGCGGCACGTGTGTTAGAGGAGACGAAGACTGATGCCGAGACGGCTATCATGGATGCCAAGTACGGCTTCATCAACGGTGCCCTCACGGAGGCTGGCTTCCGCACCGGCACCAAGGAGGATACCTATCGTGTTACCCACCTGATAGACAACGTGTTGTCGAATAAGTATCTGGGGTTCCCCATCTTTTTCCTGATACTTTTCGTTATGTTCCAGACGACGTTCTCGCTGGGACAGTACCCGATGGACTGGATAGACATGGCGGTGTCGTGGCTGTCAGACCGCCTGGCGGCCTTGATGCCTGACGGCCCTCTTCGCTCGATGGTCGTCGACGGAGCCATAGCCGGTGTCGGTGCCGTCATAGTGTTCCTGCCGCAGATACTCATTCTATACTTCTTCATCTCACTGATGGAGGACTCGGGCTACATGGCGCGTGCCGCCTTTATCATGGACCGTCTGATGCACAAGATGGGACTGCACGGCAAGTCGTTCATACCGCTCATCATGGCCTTCGGGTGTAATGTCCCCGCCGTCATGGCCACGCGCACCATCGAGAGCCGGCGGTCCAGGCTTATCACGATGATGATCCTGCCCTTCATGTCGTGCTCGGCACGGCTGCCCATCTACATCATGATTGCCGGGATGTTCTTCGCACCGCAATATCAGGCGTGGGTGATGATCTCGCTCTATGCAGCGGGCATCCTCGTGGCCGTCGTCATGAGCAAGGTGTTCTCAACACTGGTCATCAAGGGCGAGGACACACCATTCGTCATGGAGCTGCCGCCATACCGGTGGCCTACGGCAAAAGCTATCGGACGACATACTTGGGAGAAAGGCAAGGAGTATCTGAAGAAGATGGGAGGCATAATACTATCTGCCAGCATAATAGTATGGGCGTTAGGCTATTTCGGGACTATGGGCGTGGCTCCGTCGCTCGAAGAGAGCTTTATAGGGGTCATTGGACGGGGACTGGAACCGCTGTTCTGGCTCCAGGGTTTCAACTGGCAGCTTGATGTCAGTCTCATTGCCGGCGTGGGAGCCAAGGAGATTGTGGCATCGACGATAGGAGTGCTTGGCGGACTGGAGACCATCACGCCGCTGGTGGCCTATAGCTACCTGCTCTTCGTACTGCTGTATTTCCCGTGCATAGCAACCATCGTGGCCATCAAGAACGAGACGGGCTCCTGGCGATGGGCTGCCTTTGCTGCCGGTTATACCACTGTGGTGGCATGGTGCGTGTCGGCGCTGTTCTCACAGGTAGGGGAGCTGGTATGGTGAGGGCTGTTTCGAGGTACGTGGTACGATGTTGGTGGTACGAGGAAACCTCAAGGACTCCTCGGAAATTGTAAGATTCAGTTTGCAATTATTTCCCATCGGTCATCGGAATTGTAAATAAACCTCAAAATCGTTATGGAGGCAGAGAATTTTTAAGATTTCACTGCCGCCGTTTTCCACTAATTTTACTAACTTTGCGGGCAGTTTTGAAATTCATCATCTAAACTTATATCAATTATGGTAAACTACAAGGATTTAGGTCTCGTGAATACCCGCGAGATGTTCAAAAAGGCTGTTGCCGGAGGATATGCCATCCCCGCTTTCAACTTCAACACCATGGAGCAGATGCAGGCCATCGTACAGGCTGCTGTGGAGACAAAGTCGCCCGTCATCATGCAGGTGTCTAAGGGTGCACGCAACTATGCTAACGCTACCATCCTGCGCTATATGGCTGAGGGTGCCGTGGCATACGCCAAGGAGCTGGGCTGCGAGCATCCCGAGATTGTGCTGCACCTGGACCACGGCGACAGCTTCGAACTCTGCAAGGACTGCATCGACATGGGCTTCTCAAGCGTGATGTACGACGGCTCAAGCCTGCCCTATGAGGAGAATATCAAGATCTCGCGTCAGGTTGTAGAGTACGCTCACAAGTACGACGTTACTGTAGAGTGCGAGCTCGGCGTGCTTGCCGGCGTGGAGGACGAGGTGGCCTCTGAGGTGAGCCACTACACCAAGCCTGAGGAGGTCATCGACTTCGCTACCCGCACGGGCTGCGACTCGCTGGCCATCTCTATCGGTACGTCTCACGGTGCCTATAAGTTCAAGCCCGAGCAGTGCACCCGCGACCCGAAGACCGGCAAGCTCGTGCCTCCTCCCCTCGCATTCGACGTGCTGGCCGAGATCGAGCAGAAGCTGCCCGGTTTCCCCATCGTGCTCCACGGCTCGAGCTCTGTCCCCCAGGACGAGGTCGACACCATCAACAAGTACGGTGGCAACCTGCCCGACGCCGTCGGTATTCCCGAGGAGCAGCTACGCAAGGCTTCGAAGAGCGCTGTCTGCAAGATTAACATCGACAGTGACTCGCGTCTGGCCATGACCGCCGCCGTGCGTAAGTATCTGGCTGAGCATCCCGACCACTTCGATCCCCGCCAGTACCTGAAGCCCGCCCGCGAGAACATGAAGAAGATGTACATCCACAAGATTGTGGACGTGCTCGGCTCTGACGGCAAGCTGGCCCAGTGCTGATTTTAGAGATGCGAGGTAAGAGGTAAGAGGTGCGAGGTAAGAGATTACTTTTACACTTCTTCCGATATAAGCACTCCTAATATAATAAGGTGGAAATGTTAAAAAGCATTTCCACCTTAATTTTTTATGGCCAAAAGTTTGGAGGGAACGGATAAATGTACTACTTTTGCAGTGTAATAGCAAAGTAGTACACTATAACATAACAATTAATCCGCGCTCTTAAGCGCATAAACATGAGCCATTATGATTGAAGTCAGCGACATCAGCTTTAAGTATCCCGGCCAGAAGGAAGGGGTGTTTGAGAGTTTCAGCCTCCGGTTGGAGGAGAACCGAATTTACGGATTGTTAGGCAAGAACGGTACGGGCAAGTCCACGCTGCTCTACCTCATCAGCGGATTGCTGCGGCCTGCCGTCGGTAGCGTGTGCTGCGATGGTATCGCGGCTAAAGAGAGAAGGGTGGAAATGCTCCAGGAGGTGTTCCTCGTGCCTGAGGAGTTTGAGCTGCCGGCCATGACGCTCGACCGCTACGTGCGGCTGAATGCACCGTTCTATCCGCGTTTCTCGCGTGAGGTGCTCGAGGCGTGCCTCCGCGACTTCGAGCTTAACACCCAGCTCGACCTCAGCGCCCTGTCGATGGGCCAGAAGAAGAAGGTCTTCATGTCGTTTGCACTGGCAGCCAACACGCGCTACCTGCTGATGGACGAGCCGACCAACGGGCTCGACATCCCCTCGAAGTCGCAGTTCCGCAAGGTGGTCGCGCAGAACATGAGCGACGAGCGCACCGTCATCATCTCCACCCATCAGGTGCACGACGTGGAGGCGCTGCTCGACCATATTCTCATATTGAGTCAGCGCGAGTTACTGCTCAACGCCCCGGTGGCAGAGCTGACGGAGAAGTACATCTTCGAATACCGGATGCCGGGAGATACGGGCGACGTCGTCTATGCTGAGCCGTCGCTGCAGGGCAACGCCGTCATGGCCGAGCGTCGCGAAGGCGATGCCGAGACGCAGCTGAACCTCGAACTGTTGTTTAACGCCGTAACGAAACAGCGGATATGATTTTTAAACCACGAATTTATTATGAAGAATTTCGCTATACAACGATTTAGCCAAGTGTTGCGGCTCGACCTCGCCCAGGGGATGAAGCGGCTCTTGGTCTATACGGCCGGCGGCGTGCTGGTCTACCTCTTTTACTTTTGGTTTGCCTATAACATAGGCATGAAGGTCGCTGTAGTCAACGACTGGGAGCAGTATGTCAGCAACATCTGCGAGGCTGTCGTCATGTTCAGCGTTATGACGATGTACTTCTTCTTCCTGGCTGTGGCCAGCATCACCTTCAGGCACGAGCAGAAGAAGGCAGGGCGCACGGCACACCTCATGCTGCCCGCCACACATCTGGAAAAGTTCCTGTCGCGCTGGGTCTATATGCTGGTGTTCTCGGTTGTTGTCGGCGTGCTGACGTTCTTCGTGGCCGACGTCATCCACATGGGCTACCTGTGGCTGACGGGCAAACCCGTCATTGCCGCCACGACTTATTTCCTGAATAATTTCCTAAAGGACGTCAGGGTCGATTCCTTCTCTTACTACAGTATTATGCTGGCCAACCACGCCTTCTTCCTCTTAGGTGGTGTCTTGTTTCGCAAGTTCAACTTCGTGCTCACGGCCATTGTCGGCGGCTTGCTGCTCACTACCGCGTTGCACTTCCTCACCTTGGACCAGCCCTACATGAGATTTGTGCCGAATGCCTGGTGGCATACGGGGATTACCGTTCTCTTCGTCACGCTCACCTGCCTCTTCACCTGGCTGGCCTACCGCATCTACTGCCGCTGGCAGTTATCAACCCGTAAACTCGTGAACCTATGATGACCCTAAAGTTTTCACCCCGCCGCTTCTGGCGCACGCTCGTCTGGACGCTGAACTACCAGTGGCGCACGCTGCTGACGCTGTTTACCGCTGCCGTCACCGTTTTCGCCCTTTTTCAGTGTTTTGGATGCATTCAAGGCAGGAACAACATTTCCTACCACCTACTCTCTGGTCATTCCATAGAGATTATTATCGCAAGCACCCTCGAACAAATCGGCTCCGTGGGACTTGCCGTTGGGGCCTGTCTGCTGTGCGTGGGAGCATCGATAGCCTTCCGGCACCTGCACAGTCAGAACGAAGGGCGCCGCCTGCTGATGCTGCCCGCCTCGCCGCTGGAGAAGTTCCTGGCTCGCTGGATACTGTATGTGCCGATGCTATTCGTGCTGCTTGTGGTGGCCTTTATGGTGGGCGACGTGCTGCGCGTGCTCATATGGCCGCTGTTTGGCTACGACGTATCGTTCCCCTCGGCCATCCCGGCCTTCTTCACCCTGTTGAAGTATCTGTTCTTCATCACTCCTGCAAATCAACCGCTGGCCATCATCATCATATGGGCTATGTTCCTGTTCTTCCATGCGCTGAGTCTTTTCTGTAGCGTGTATGTGCGGCGCATGGCGTGGCTCTTCGTGCTGGTGGCGTTCTTTGTAGTGACAGGCCTCATCCTGAATGGCTCGAACAAGGCTACCGAGCTGCACGTGTGGGAGTTTGTGGTTCCCGCTGTCGTGCTGGCCGTCGGCTCCTACTGGCTCTTCTGCCGCTACCCCCAATACCAGTTGTTTCACCATAAAATAGACTGACTGCTTATGACCTTTACTAACGACAAAGCGATATACCTGCAGATGGGCGACCGCCTGTGCGACGAGATTTTGGCAGGTACCTACAAGGACGACGACCGCATACCCTCGGTGCGTGAATATGCCGTGCTGCTCGAGGTGAACACCAACACGGCGGTGAAAGCCTACGACGAACTGGCTCGCGCGAACATTATATATAATAAGCGTGGACTGGGCTACTTCGTGACCCCCGGCGCCAAGAAGCAGATTCTGAAGGAACGGAAGAAAGAGTTCCTGAAAGATCGGCTGCCTGAGCTCTTCCGACAGATGCAGCTCTTAGGCATTACGTTAAGTGATGTTAAAGATGTGTACGATGCGCAACAATAGCCCATCTGCCTGCGTCTAATACACAAACCATCGACCGAAATGATTCATTTAGAGAACGTCAACAAAACCTATTACGGTGCACAGTCGCTGCACGTGCTGAAGGGCATCAACCTCGATATCGCGGAGGGAGAGTTTGTCAGCATCATGGGAGCGTCGGGTTCAGGCAAGTCAACACTGCTGAATATTCTCGGCATCCTCGACAACTACGACTCTGGGCTCTATTCTCTGGCTGGGGTGCGTATTTGGAACCTGTCGGAGCGCAAAGCTGCCGAGTACCGTAACAAGATGATAGGTTTCATCTTCCAGTCGTTCAACCTCATATCGTTCAAGACGGCTGTCGAGAATGTCGAGTTGCCGCTCTTCTACCAGGGTGTGTACAGACGCAAGCGTCATCAGCTGGCACTGGAATACCTGGAGCGGCTCGGACTGCTGGACTGGGCCACACACTATCCGAACGAGCTCTCAGGCGGACAGCGTCAGCGTGTGGCCATCGCCCGTGCGCTTATCACCAAACCGAAGATTATCCTGGCCGACGAGCCTACAGGTGCTCTCGACTCGAAGACGTCGGTGGAGGTGATGCAGCTGTTGAAACAGCTGAACGAAGACGAACACATGACTCAGATTATCGTGACGCACGACCCGTCGGTGGCTAATCAGACTAATCGTATTGTACGCATCAAGGATGGTGTCATAGAATAATTCGTGAAATTCGTAGTAGAAGGATGGAATTGTTGAATGAGATATGGCAGACGGCACGGCGCAACAAGCTGCGCACGACGCTGACGGGCTTCGCCGTGGCGTGGGGCATCTTCATGCTCATCGTGCTCCTCGGTGCAGGCAACGGCCTGATTAATGCCAACCTGAAACAGTCGAACCGTTTCCTTTCGTCGTCGATGGTGGTATACGGCGGTTACACCTCGAAGCCATACCAGGGCTTGCAGGAGGGACGCGACATACGTCTGCATGGCCGTGATATGGAGATTACAGCCACCGAATTCAAGGACTATGTCGACGAGGTGGGTGCCCAGTATAACACGTCGGCCACCATAAGTCTCGGAGAGCAATACATAGCTGCGACCATCAGTGGCATCTATCCAAACCATACTAAGATAAATAAGGTGGAGATGTTGCACGGACGTTTTATCAACGACATCGACATACGCGAGAGTCGCAAGGTGCTGGTATTGGGCAACAAGCAGGCGAAGGAACTGGTTAATGCGCAATCAGCGACAGGCAATTCACATTATTCTACGACCGATACACAACTGGCTGCGCTTATCGGGCGCTTCGTGAAAGTGGGCAACTTCGCTTTCAGGGTTGTCGGCATCTATAAGGAGAACGAGAACGGACGTGCCGATGCTTTCGGCAGCTATACTGCAATAAAGCGCATCTACGGTGCCAATACCGACGATGCCGGCCGCATAGAGTTCACCTTCCACGGACTACCGACGGAGCAGGCCAACGAGGACTTTGAGAAAGACTACCGGCGGCGGCTGAACGCTGAGCACCAGGCACACCCGGAGGATGAGGATGCCGTGTGGCTGTGGAACCGTTTCACGCAGAACCTGCAGATGGAGCAGGGTATAGGCATCATACGCACCGCCCTCTGGATTGTCGGTCTTTTTACACTGCTGTCGGGCATCGTTGGCGTGTCGAACATCATGCTCATCACAGTCAAGGAGCGTACCCATGAGTTCGGCATACGCAAGGCCATCGGTGCCAAGCCGTGGAGCATACTGCGTCTCATCATTGTCGAGAGCGTCATCATTACGACGGTTTTCGGCTATATCGGTATGCTGCTCGGTATCCTGACCAATGAGTATATGGATGCGACTATAGGTCATGAGACGATAGACACGGGACTATTCAAGGCCACGATGTTCCTTGACCCCACCGTCGGACTTGACGTGTGCGTCGAGGCTACGATGGTTATGATTATAGCTGGCACTATTGCAGGTCTCATACCAGCTTATAAGGCCAGTCGAATACGACCCATCGAGGCCCTAAGAGCAGAGTAGCCAATAAGCACAATATGTCCTATTAGCCCCATAAGGCCCATAAGAAAAAGCAATGAGAATAGATATTGACAGTTTCAAGGAGGTGCTCGACACCCTGACACGCAACAAGAGCCGTTCGCTGCTGACGGGCTTCGGAGTGTTCTGGGGAGTGTTCATGCTTGTGGCCCTGATGGGCGGCGGACAGGGACTGAAGGAACTGCTGCAGCAGAACTTCGCGGGTTTTGCCACTAATTCGGCCATGGTGTGGGCACAGCCTACAAGCAAGGCCTATAAGGGATTCCGCAAGGGACGTATGTGGACGATGGACTACAACGACGTGGCACGCATACGCCAGAGTGTCCCGGAGCTCGACATCGTCACCCCGATACTCTTCAGCAATGGCGGTACTGCCTACTATGGCGACCGTAAGGCTACCATCGGTGTCAGTGGCGCCATGCCGGAGTTCCAGCGCATTAATGAGCCAAAGCTCTACTATGGCAGGTACATTGACGAGGCCGACATCCGCGACCACCGAAAGGTGTGCGTTATACAGAAGAAGACATACAAAGAGCTGTTTCCCGGTGGCGGCGACCCCTGTGGCAAGCGCATCCGCATCGACAATATCTACTACCAGATAGTGGGTGTGGATTACAATATGGGCGAGGGTATCAGCTTTAGTGGTGAGACAGGTACGGGAGTCGTGTTGCCCCTTACCTTCATGCAGCAGGCATACAATCGTGGAAACGCAGTCGACATGATTGCCGTTACGGGCCGTAAGGGTGTCGTCATGTCGACTCTCACCGGTCGCATACGTGAGACCGTGGCACGTGCACATACCGTCGACCCTACTGACGAGCGAGGGGCAATGGTGTTCAATACCGAGGTGTTATTCCAGTTGCTCGACAACCTCTTCCGTGGTGTCAACTTCCTAATCTGGCTCGTAGGTCTCGGAACGCTGTTCGCCGGTGCCATCGGCGTGTCGAACATCATGATGGTGACGGTGCGAGAGCGTACCACCGAGATAGGCATACGCCGTGCCATAGGAGCCACACCGAGGATGGTGCTGACACAGATCATCAGCGAGAGTATTGTCCTGACGATGGTGGCTGGCATGAGCGGCATACTCTTTGCCGTGCTTATTCTGCAGATGCTCGAACTGGCCAATACAGAGGACGGCATCCTCGCCGCTCATTTCCAGGTAGGGTTCTGGACTGCTCTCTTTGCTGCATTGGTCATCGCAGCCATGGGCGTGCTGGCCGGACTGGCTCCTGCCGGGCGAGCCATGAGCATCAAACCCGTCGATGCCATGCGGGATGAATAGCTTGCCCATTACCCCATTCCCCATAAGCCCTATTAGGCCCATAAAAACAAAAAACGAAATAAAATGAAAAAGTATTTCAAACTGATTATCGCTGCCGTAGTGGTGCTGATTTTCATCGGGACCTTCGTGTTCCTGTGGCAGAAGAGCCAACCCAAGGAAGTGGTGTACAGGGAATTCGTCCCCGAGACGATGGACCTGCAGAAAACGACCATCATCACCGGTAAGATAGAACCCCGTAACGAGGTGAATGTCAAACCGCAGATCTCGGGTATCATTGCTGAGCTGATGAAGGAGCCCGGCCAGTATGTCACGGCAGGCGAGGTCATAGCAAGGGTTAAGGTCATACCAGACATGGGACAGCTGTCGAGTGCCGAGAGCCGTGTGCGTCTGGCGACGATGAACCTTAAGCAGGCGCAGACCGACTACAACCGCGAGGAAGCCCTGCATGAGCAGAAACTGGTCTCCGACGATGAGTTCGACAAGGTACGTCAGCAGCTGCGTCAGGCTACTGAGGAGAAAACTGCCGCCGAAGATGCCCTGCAGGTGGTACGCGAAGGTGTGTCGAAGTCTAATGCGTCGGCATCGTCGACACTCATCCGCGCCACTATCAGCGGTGTCATCCTCGACGTCCCTGTGAAGGTGGGTAACTCCGTCATCAACAGTAACACTTTCAATGACGGTACTACCATTGCCACTGTGGCCAACATGAACGACCTTATCTTCCGTGGCAATATCGATGAGACGGAAGTTGGCCAGCTTGTCAGCGGAATGCCCATGAAGATTACTATAGGTGCAATGCAGGACCTGCAGTTCGATGCCTCCCTTGAGTACATCTCACCGAAGGCTACCGAGAGCAACGGTGCCAACCAGTTTGAAATCAAGGCTGCAGTAAGGTTGTCCGACGGAAACAAGGTACGCAGTGGTTACAGTGCCAATGCCGAGATAGTGCTTGCCTCGGCCACTAAGGTCCTCACCGTCCCCGAGAGTGCCATAGAGTTCAGCGGCGACTCCACCTTCGTCTACGTTGTCAAGGACGACGGTAAGCAGAAGACATACAAGCGGACTCAGGTTACCACCGGGCTCTCCGATGGTGTGAACATAGAGATCAAGAAGGGACTCACCGCCAGCGACAAGGTGCGTGGCCCGGAGATTATTGCTGACGAAAACAAAGACGAATAAGCCATGAAGAGAAAAGACATCCTTGTACTGCTGGCTATACTCTTGCCGTTGCAGCCAATGGCTCAGCCAAGACAGTGGACACTCCGCGAGTGCTGCGACTACGCCGTGGCTCATAACATAAGCTTAAAGCTTCAGGAACAGCAGCAGCGGCAGCAGGAGGTACAGCTGTCGACGGCACGCAGCCAGCGGCTGCCGGACCTCAGCGGCTCCGTAGGCCAGAACTTTAGCTTTGGCCGTGGCTTGACAGCCGACAATACCTATCAGAATACCAATACATCGTCGACGTCGTTCTCCTTAGGTGCGAGTATGCCGCTGTTCACCGGCTTCCAGATTCCCAACCAGATTAAGCTCAGTCAGCTGAACCTGGAGGCTGTGACACAGGACCTCGAGAAAGCCCGGAACGACATACGCATGCAGGTAGCTCAGGCCTACGTACAGATACTCTATAACATGGAGATAGCTGCCGTGGCACAGCGGCAGATAACCATCGACTCCATGCAGGTGGCACGTCTCGAGACAATGGTCGACAACGGAAAGGCCAGCGGCGTGCAGCTCTCGCAGCAACAGTCGACACTGGCGCAGAGCCGTCTCACCGCCACACAGGCGGAGAGTAACCTCAGTCTCGCAGTGCTCACGCTGACACAGTTGCTTGAACTGCCTTCTGCCGACGATTTTGCCGTAGCCAGTCCTGTGAAAGATGAAGAATCATGGATGAAGAATGAGGAATGTCCTTCGGCTGAGACTGTCTATGCTGAGGCCCTGGGCGTTAAGCCTGAGGTGCTGGCCCAGCAGTTGCGTCTTCGTGCCACCGATTACAGCATTAGTATCGCCCGTGCCGGTTACATGCCGACACTCAGCCTCAGTGGCGGTATAGGTACTAACTACTACACCACCAGCGGGTTCCCTTCCGACGCTTTCGGTACTCAGCTGAAGAATAACTTCTCGCAGTATATCGGGCTGAACCTCAGCGTGCCTATCTTTAACCGCTTCCAGACACGCAACAACATACAGTCGGCACGCATAGAGCAGCAGAGTCAGCAGATACAGCTCGACAATACAAAGAAGACGTTGTACAAAGACATACAGCAAGTGTGTCTGAACAACTCAACAGCCAAAGCGAAGCTCGAAAGCAGTATCGTAGCCGCTGAGAGCAGTCGTGATGCCTTCGAGCTGATGCAGGCTAAATACGAAAACGGCAAGGCCAACATCACCGAGTTCAATGAGGCAAAGAACAACTACCTGCGTGCGGAGTCGGACCGCGTGCAGGCAGTCTATGAGCTGCTGTACCAGCATGCGTTGCTCCAGTTCTATCGTGGTCGCGAAATGGAGTTCTGACAGATGGCATACAGCACCGCTTTGTTTGCAGCTATTTTGGCTGCTCGGCGTCCAATCTGTCGATAGTGCCCGTTAAGGGGTTTAGCCAAAGGCGCGTGGCGAAGTGCTTGTTGAAGAGGTCGCCGCTGAGCAGCTCGACATTGCCGAACTGAGCTGCGGGGAACTCCTCGTTAGACATCTCCTCTGAGCCGCGTGCTATGACTGAGCGCAGTCTGCCGGGGACATTGTAGTAGAGTGCGTTCTCTGTCTTCTTCTTCTTTGCAGCAGACTCAGTAGCCTTCGGAACGGTGTTCAAGTCAGTGACAGTAAGCGTGTAGGGCACGCCGCTGAGGTCGTCGCCATCAACCAGTCCCAGGTATTTCGAGAAACGGAAGAGCAGCATCCCATTGATGTTTTGTGACGGAGAGATAATGTAGACGTGTTCGGTGGTGTCGCAGACGGTGACACCAGAGAAGAGGCTGGTAAGGGCGCGGTCCTGAAGGTCCAGCTGCTGGAGCATGAGCTTCATCTGTTCACCGTCGGTAGGCATGAAGTCGGCCTGTCCTTTGATGAGGAGGCTACGGTTGTCACGCAGGTCGTAAATCTCCTGTGCCGTGAGCTGCGCCATCTTCGCCAAGCTGCCTGCCGCCAGGATTTCCTCAGTCTGGAAGCGGTGTGGGTCAGGCTGCGGCTGCTTTGGTGCGGCTTTGAAGCGCTTGGGTTTCTCCGTCTGCTGAGGCAGTCCGTTGACGGCGAGCAGTGTGCCGTCCTCGGCCAGTGCTACGTTCGTTGCCGCCGACTTGGTATTGAACTTCACTGTGTATGCTTTTGTCGTGTCTGCCACTCCTACTGCCGTCTGCTTGATGGAGAGTATGCGATGGGTTACTTCCGGTTCTGTGCTCACGTTGTTAAGCCGCAGGAATCGTTGTGCGTAAGCGGCATACTCGCCAGGTTGGTAAGTCTTCTTTTCAGCCAGTATACTTATGCGTATGGCAGTCTTTGGAAGGAAGAATGTTGCACCTTCAGTTGTTACTCCTGGTATATAGCTGCTGGTCTGAGCTTGCGTGGTGACAATAGCACAAAGGCTTAGGATGAGTATGGGGAACGAGAAACGAAGTGTGGGGCGTGGTGTGACTGATAAGAACTTTTTCATTTTTAATCTGTGAGACGTTTGAATGCTTTTGGTAGATAGTTAATAATGTCGGTAGCCATGAGGCTCTCCTGTCCCAGGTCACGGGCGGCGATGTCGCCTGCCAGTCCATGGAGGTATATGCCTACGATGCAAGCGTCGCGGTGCTTGTAGCCGCGGGCAAGCAGGGCTGTCAGAATACCGGTGAGCACGTCGCCGCTGCCTGCCGTAGCCATGCCGGCGTTGCCTGTGGAGTTAAAGACAATGTGGCCGTCGGGGCAACAGAGGGCAGAATGGTGTCCTTTAAGTATGATGTAGCCTTGCAGCCGCTGTGACAGGTCGCGCGCCTTGGAGAGACGCTCAAAGCTGTCAGCGGAGTGACCTTCCAGACGGTCGAACTCCTTAGGGTGGGGAGTGAGTATGATATCCTTTGGCAACTGCTGAATCCAGGCACGGTGGTTGGCCAGGATGTTGATGGCATCGGCATCGCACACCACAGGACACTGTGCACGTCGCAGCTGAGAGATGACGGCGATGGCTGTCTGCTCGGTGGTGCCGAGGCCTGGACCTATGCCTAACGACTGGTAGTCCTCGGTGTCGACAGCCTCGGAGAAGGTGGTCTCCTCGTGGTCCACCTGTATGATGGCTTCTGGAACAGCCGTCTGCAGGACGGCAACATTCTTCTTTGGTGTGTGGACGGTGGCTTTGCCGGCTCCGGAACGCAGACAAGCCCTGGCAGCGAGGATGGCGGCGCCGGCCATGCCGTAGCTGCCTGCCACAAGGAGTGCGTTGCCCATAGTGCCCTTGTGTGCGAAGTCACTGCGCCTGAGCATACGCTGCCGAACATCGTTCTCCTCGACGATGGTGTAGTGTGCTTCAATCTTTTCGGCACCCTCTTTGCTGAGACGAATGTCGAGGACCTGGAGCTCTCCTATGAATGGCTGGTTCTCGGCGAACATCATCGATAGCTTCTTGCTGTGTAGTGTCAGTGTGACATTAGCGCGGATGATGTTGGCCCGGACATTATAGGTGTTGTCCTCGGTCATCAGTCCCGACGGAACGTCGATGCTGGCTACCTCGGCATCCGACGAGTTGATGTACTTCACTAATGAGGCGAAACCGCCGGAGAGTGGTTTGTTCAAACCTGAACCGAACAGTCCGTCTATAACCAGCGTTCCTCTCTCCAGCTGTGGAGGATCGAACTCCTGCGTGACCTCGACGAACTTGCTGCCGCGCTTGTCGCTAAGCCGTTGCTTGTTGGTGCGGCAGTCGTCGGAGAGATGGCCGGAGACGTTGAAGAGAAACGCCTGTACCTCGTAGCCGTAGTCCATCAGCAAACGTGCTACGGCGAGTGCGTCGCCGCCATTGTTCCCCGGTCCGGCAAAAACTATTACGGGTACTGTAGGCTGCCATCTCTCGGCAATGGCTTTTGTCAGTGCCTTGGCAGCCCGCTCCATCAGGTCTATGGACTTGACGGGCTCGTGTTCTATGGTGTATTTGTCCAGTTCGTGTATCTGGATACTTGTAAATATCTTCATTCCGAGGGCAAAAATACGAAAAATATGCTAATCTGTGGCAGAGTTTGACAGAAATTTAGTAATTTTGCCGCAAATTTTACAAAAAGTAGCATGAGCAGAGTAAAAATCAAAGACAAAACGTTCGATGTCTCACTGCCGGAGGCAAAAATCAAGCACCGCATTCGCGAGGTCGCAGAACAGATGAGTCACGATCTTGACGGCAAGAACCCGCTGTTCATTGCCGTGCTCAACGGCTCTTTTATCTTCGCTGCCGACTTGATGCGTGAGATGACAATCCCGTGCGAGATATCGTTCGTGAAGCTGGCCTCATATCAGGGTACTACATCAACAGGAAACGTGCATGAGGTGCTGGGCATTAACGAAGACCTGACAGGCCGCACCGTGGTAATCGTTGAGGATATCGTTGAGAGCGGCCGCACCATAAGGCGAATGATAGAGCAGCTCGGAACACGCAATCCTGCCTCGGTGCAGGTGTGCACGCTTTTCTTCAAACCAGAGAAACTGCTTACTGACGTACACTTGGACTATGTGGCTTTCGAGATTCCCAATGACTTCATCGTCGGATACGGATTAGACTACGACCAGCAAGGCCGTCAATTAAAGGATATATACACATTGGTAACAGAATGAAGAATATAGTAATTTTCGGCGCTCCCGGTTCTGGCAAGGGAACGCAGAGCGACAAGCTCATCGGGAAGTATGGACTCAGCCACATCTCAACAGGCGACGTGCTGCGTGCGGAGATAAGGAAAGGTACGAACCTGGGACGTACCGCACAGCAGTACATTGACCAGGGACAGCTAATCCCCGACGACCTGATGGTGTCAATC
>Ga0310697_10001824_pt1 | contig 23772 bp, 9 predicted proteins | sample 172DNAGHGlowgp2_FD_203883 | JGI IMG/M metagenome (GOLD analysis project Ga0310697, IMG submission 203883) | Sheep rumen microbial communities from Palmerston North, Manawatu-Wanganui, New Zealand - 1728 DNA GHGlow gp2 (v2) (version 2) | ecosystem: Host-associated > Mammals > Digestive system >...
AAAACATGGCGGATACCTGCACCATAACTCATTTTACTCAAAACATACGGGACAATAAAAAAAGAGCGCGGGTATCAAACTCATCGTTTATCCCGCTACCAAGGCTCTCGCATGCCTATTTCCCGAGAATAAACAATGCCGAGCCCACGCTGTGCAGATATACGCGTTGACGCATATTACACACCAATAGGCGTTGGCGTTGTAATACCGTGCGGGAAATAGTGAATTTGCGAGATTCAGGTAGCCGCAGATAAAACGTTCAGCTCAACGTCTTTTTGTTATGTCCTGTTCCCCACTCACTTGCCCACAGTAGGCTCGGGTGGTTGACATTGCAAAAATACACAATTTTTTCATTATGGCGAAGATTATTTCACAGACAGCCCTCGGGAGCAACTGCGAAGACTCGTGAGGTGCAGTCCTCAGAAACAGAGCTGTTGTAGTGGCGGCGGCAGTCATCTGCCGCCGCGTTGCTGCTGCCACCATTTTAGACGTTCGGCATGGCCGTAACCTTACTTGATATGTTGGTTAGTAGTAGTGTGCGCTTTATTGAATCTATAATTATTGTTTTTTCAATAATTGTAAGGATAATAATCTTTTGCCCATTGGCGGTTTTTTGTTGGTGTGGGCGAGGAGGTAGTGGGCGGACGAGTGGGGGAGGACGGCGGCGCAAGGCGACTTTTTTTGCGCTGTGGGGCGCAAAAAGGTTGCCGTTTGGCAAATTATTCGTACCTTTGCAATCCATTATCCAGTCAGGTTATGTTGCGATATATTGCGGACAGGGAACATTATAGCGAGGTGCTGGCGCGCTGTGCAGCAGTGCGCCACGACCTTTGGATTGCCACGGCGGACCTCAAGGACCTCTATGTCGCCTCCGGCCGCGATGCCGAGCCTTTCCTTGCGGTACTGGACCGCTTGCTGCACCGCGGTGTGGAAGTTCGCTTGCTCCACGCCAAGGAGCCCGGTGAGAACTTCCGCTCCGATTTTGACCGCTTCCCCGGTCTGTGGTCCGAGCTGGACAGGAGGCTCTGCCCACGGGTACACTTCAAAATAATGATTTTCGACTGCTCCACGGCCTATATCGGCTCCGCCAACCTGACTGGCGCGGGTATGGGCATGAAGGGCGATGGCGGTCGCAATTTCGAGGCGGGCATCTTGACCGACGAACCCGCCCTGGTGGATGCCGCCGCCGACCATCTGGACGGTGTGTGGCAGGGTGCGCGCTGCGGATCCTGCACACGCAAGGCTTTCTGCGGCGACCGCATATATTACGAATCAAAGACCTGATAATATGCAGAATTTTGCAGCCATAGACTTTGAAACAGCCAACGGTCAGCCCTGTAGTGTGTGCAGTGTGGGGGTGGTGGTAGTGCGCGATGGGGTGGTGTGCGACAGGTTTTACAGCCTTATTCAACCTGAACCTAACTATTACGCTTGGTTTTGCCAGCGTGTACACGGCCTGAGCCGCAGGGATACTGATTGTGCCGAAGTGTTTCCTTATGTATGGGCACGGGTGGAACCGCTGATTGAGGGTTTACCTTTGGTGGCGCACAACGCCCCTTTCGACGAAGGCTGTTTGCGGGCAGTGATGCAGGTATACCGGATGGACTGGCCCGACTATGTGTTTTACTGCACCTGTCGTGCTGCCCGGCGGCAGTTGCGACACCTGCCCAATCACCAGTTGCATACGGTGGCGGAGGCATGTGGTTTTCACTTGGAAAACCACCACCATGCACTTGCCGACGCTGAGGCCTGTGCAGCCATTGCTATCAAGTTATTGTAATCGGATATCCAGCGGTTGGAGATGATGAGTGTTTAGGGCACGGGGTCGAATCCTGACCCCCCGAAAGGGTGACACCTCATAATTCGCCGCAGGGCAAGCCAGCCGCCTTTGAATGGGCCATGCTTTTTAATTGCTTCGACGGCGTATTGTGAACATGTGGGGGTGAAACGGCAGGTGGGGGGCTTGAGGGGCGATATGCAGTTGCGGTAGAACCAAATGAGTGCCAACATGATTTTGCTGAGAATCATGGTAGCAAACCTGTAAAGGGCATTGGCTCCTTGACACAGAGTTGCCCAAGTAATATCAAGGATATTCATTAGGATTCCTGGCCGTTGCTGGCTGTTTGTTGGGTGATGTTGGCTATGAGGCTGTCGGTCAGTCGGTCGAATTTGTGCTGGAGGGTGTGGTAATCGAGTATCTCGGTGTGGATGTAGTTGATTGAAATCACAATACTTATTCCTTGGCTGTTGAGAAAATCATAAAGAAGTGGTTTATGGATGCGATAGCACTCACGGGTAAGCCGTTTGACGCGGTTGCGGTCTACGGCGTGGCGGAATTTCTTTTTGGAGGTGGCTATGAGTATCTGGGCAGGAGTGCTGTGCGGAAGTGCATCAGGTTGGCAGAGCATCCAGTGCACACTATAGGGAAACAGCATGAGCCGGTGTCCCGACTGGTACAGGGCGTCGATGAGTTTTTTGCTGCACAGGCGTTCCTGTTTGCCGAAGGTGTACATGGCGTTGTCAGGCTTTTGCCGTGGTGTCGGTTTCTGCTTTGACCTGCGCTTCCTTGGCGGCTTGACGTTCGGCGCGGCGGGCAGCGGCCTGGGCTTTGCGCTCTTCTTGCAGTTGCTTGTACTTGGCTTTGTTGGCAAATACCGACTTGCTCTTCTTTGCACCTCCGATTCCAGTGGTGGAACCCTTCACACTGTGGGATAGTTCTTTCTTGAGAGCCGAAGGACGTGTGATGATAGCATCGTCCAGTCCACGACCGTTGATGTAGTTCTCGATGGCCATTGCCATTGAGGGGGAGGTTTTGGTGGGTGCGGCAACGGTGAGTTTTATGCCTGCACTTTTGAGTGCGGTGTGGGTGGAGGGGCCAAATGCGGCAATGGAGACATTCTGTTCAGCAATGTTAGGGAAGCTTTTCAGCAGGGAACGCACTCCGATGGGTGAGAAGAGACAGACAAGATCATAGTCTTTTAGGTTGAATTGCTTCAGGTCGCGCGGTACAGAGGTGTACATGGTGGCCTTGGTGTATTTGAACTTGGCTTTGTCAAGCATTTTGGTATACTCTGTCTGTTTCTCGTCGGAACAGGGGAAGAGGAATTTCTCTTCGCGGTGTTTGGAGAGGATTTCAATCAGGTCTGAGAAGTATTGGCTGCCAAAGAATATCTTGCGTTTGCGGTATTGGATGTAGTTTTGCAGGTAGTGGGCAATGGCTTCTGTAGAGCAGAAGTATTTCATGGTGTCGGGTATGACTTCGCGCAACTCTTTGGCGAGGCGGAAGAAGTGGTCGACGGAGTTCTTGCTGTTGAAGATGATGGCTGTATATTCGTTGAGATGAATTCTCGATTTGCGGAATTCGGATGCGGTCAGACCCACGACTTCAAAGAATTTGTAGAAAGTGATGTCAACACCGTATTTTGTCACTAAATTCTTGTAGGGGGATTTCTCCAAATCGGCAGGCTCAGGCTGCGAAACGAGGATTTTCTTTACTTTCATGAAATGTTTAACTGTTTACTCAACTCACTTACTATAAATTTGTTACAACTTTTGCTGCAATGATTATCGGGACGATTTCGAGGATGCAAAGATAGTAAAATAAATAGAATTTTTGTGTTTTTGAAAGTGTTAAAATTAGTTGCATGCCCCGCAGGAATCGCATGAGGAAGAGCAGTGCTATGATGCCAAAAAGGATGTAGAGGAATGTTTGCCCCACGCGGTCGGTGTAGAACACGAAGAATGCAATGGCGGTGGCTGCTATGCCGTAGAGGAGGTGGTATATGTAGTTGCTTGAGAGGTAGGTATGGACGGATTCCGTGTTCTCGAATGCGTTGCCGATGAAACGGATGATGCCGTTGCGGGCATAATATACGCCGATGCAGGCCCCAAGAATGACCACGTATTGCAGGATATTTGTCCAAGTGTTGTTCTGCTGCGGCAAGAAGGAGTAGAAGCAAACAAGAGATAGAGGGATGAGCATGAGTGGGGCGATGGCGGCTTGATCTACTTTGTGGGTCAGGTTTGCATCGCGCAGCATGCGGTCCATGGCGCGGTGGTCGACTGCGGAGTAGAGGAGGTCGGTGAGGTGAATCTGTTTGCTGTGGAGAAAGATGCTGATGAGGGCCATGGACAGGACGATGACAATCAGGAGCCATCCGGGCGAGCCCTGGTGCTGTATGGTGGTCTCGAAGCCGGTTTGCACGGGGAGCAGGTGGTGGGTGAATAGGCTGCGGTGCAGGGTGGGTTCGACGGGTCCCATGGGGGTGAACAGTGTATCGTAGGCGCATACGGTCGTGAGGCTGTCGCCTGCGGTGTCCACGGGAGCGGCAAAGGGGGGGAGGGTGTCTATCTGTAGCATTTTTATCGGATGACTGTCATTTTTTGGGTGCGGACGCTCGTGCCAGTATGAAGCAGGAGCGTGTAGGTGCCTAAACGCAGATGGGTGGTGGAATATTGTGCTGAGGTGGCACTGGGGGGGATATTTTTTTTGTCGGCCAGGCGGCCGTAGGTGTCGTAGACGAGCAGTGTGCTGCCTTCCGCGCTGGCCGGGAAGGTGAGGGTGACTGTTCCGTGAACGGGGTTGGGACGGAGGAAGAACGGCGTTGGTACGGCGGAGGTGGTAGCGGGGGTGGACAGAGGTTCCTGTTGGACTTGCGGGGTGCCGCTGGGTTGTTGCCATAGGGCGAGGGGGAACCGTATGTCGTCGATTCGGGCGCAGTCGTCGAGCCCGTCGGTTGTGGCGTCTTTTTGGTATATCCATTGCAGGTGGTGGTGGCCGGCCGCGATGGGTCGGGAGTATGGTTGCCAGCCGCTGTTTCCGCTCCAGTAGCCTGCCCGGCGGTTGTCTATGTAGAAGTAGAGCCAGTCGCCGGGTTCGCTCGATACTTTGTAGCGGAAGGCTATTGTGTCGTCGGTTATCACGTCGATGTCGAGGGTGAGGATGGATTTCTGCGAGTTGCCGATGGGGGCTGAGCGGGCACAGTAGTGGCCTTCACAGGGGGCGGTGCTGTCAATGGTCCAAGGGTTGGGGTGTGTGCTTATCCAGGGCAGGTTGGAGAGGTCTCCGCTTTCGAAGGGTTCGGTGGTTTGGTGGGCGGTGAGCCAGTAGTGGTAAGTGTGTCTCCAGTTGCCTAAGTGGGTGGTGATGGTGAGGGGCAGGTATTGCAGTTGGGCTGCGGTGTGACATGTGGTTGTGTATGTGGTGGGCGACTGTGGGGTGACTGGAAGTTGCTGGCCTGCCGCGAGAAGCGTCAGCGAGTCGGCAGGGTGGGAGAGGGCGGCACAGATGATGTAGTCGTGGCTGGGCAACAGTTGGTGTGCGGGCAGGCTGTCGGTTTCGAGCACTGTGAGTTGGGCAATGCGGGGGTATAGGTTGGGCAAGGCTATGTGCAGCTGCAGGGTGCTGTAGGTGTGTCCAAGGCTGTCGGTCAATGTCAGTTTGGTATTGAGGAATGGCTCTATGCCCATGACGAGGTGTCCCAGCTGCAGGGTCAGGATTGTATCGGCCTGCGGGGCAAGGTGATGGATGGTGGCTGAGGGCGACTGTTGCATGGTGGCGCCGGAGGAGCGGTCGGCACTGTCCTGCAGCAGGTGGATTTGGTGCATTGATACGCCCAGGGTTCCCACGTTTTGCAGGGTGATGGTCAGTAGTGAGTCGTCCAGATGGTGTTGGGTGGCGGCCAAAAAGGGTTGTGCCGGGTGGGTGACGGGCAGGGTGAGGGTGTGGCATATGGCCTCGCTGCGTGTGGCGGTGAGGGTTATGCTGTCGCCGTGCAGTGCGTTGGGAAGTGACAGGGTGACGCTACCGTCGGGGGTGGACTGCGAGGTGGCTATCAGTGTGGTGTCTTGCGTAAGGCTTATGCGGCTGGGGCGGTTGCAGTGAAGGGTGAGGGTGGTGGCTCCTGCCATAAGGGTGTCGGGCGGTAGTAGCTGTAGGGTGTCGGCCTCGGTCCAAAAGAGGGTGAGCGACGGGTCGCCGAGCAGGGTGTAGGTCTCCCAATAGAAAGCGTCGAAGGGTGAGCCCGATAGCGAGACGGCTTGGCATCCGGCATAAAGCATCTCCCCGAGGGTGTGGCCGGAGCGGGGAGTGGTGATGAGTGTGTCGAATGCGCCGGGGCTGAGGCTGTCGTAGGTGGGCGTGATTGAGGGCGGACGCTTGGCGCCCACGGCCCAGTAGTAGTCCTCGTCCCACAGCGTTTCGTTGGTGGCGCCGATTACGGCTACGGCCCCGCCTTGAGGCTGCCGGATAAGTGTTTCGCCAAAGCAGTTGCCGTTGAATGCGTTTGATAGGCAGCAGTTGTTTACAAACACGGCAGGGGTCGGATTGTCCAGGGTGTCGAGGGTGCGTGTGTTGATGGCGGGGTTGTTCCATCCGCTGCTGAGGCAGTGGGCGGTGTAGTTCACCAGCAGGTTTGCATGCCGCAGGGCGTTGACGATGCTGTCGCTGCAGTCTCCGGATGAGGGGTTGTAGAAACAGACGGTGTCGGCTCCGGGGCGGTGATGGACGGCAAGATGGGAGAGGTAGTGTATCTGTCCGTTGGTGGTGACGGGGGCGGGATGGCGGCTTTCGCTGCCGGCCACCAGTAGAAGCCGGTCGTAGTCGGCTGCCCATTGGCCCTGCTCGTAGGCAATGGTTTTGGCCACTATGCGCGCCATTTCCGCGCTGTCGGTGGCCGACAGCCGCCCCACGTAGGCTTCGGGGACGTAGTCGCCGGTGTATTCCCCGTAGTAGAGGTCGGTTGCATGGCTGTTGAGTCCGCCGGGCTGGTGTTTGCCCCAAAAGGCGGGTATGCGGTCTACATCGCCTGCCAGGAGCACAAAGTGCGGTGAGGCCGAGGAGGAATAGCTGTGCGACAGGAGTGCGCGAAGGGTGTCGCGATGGGGTGACGCGGCACAAAGTATTTCCACCTGGAAACCCTGTTGGCGTTTCCATTGGGCGAGGGGCTGCAGGGCAGGCAGGAGGTCGGGGGTGACTACGATGGTGTAGCTTCCGGCGGTCGAGCCTGAAGGGGTGAACGTTTTGGTGGGTTGGGCAAAGCTGGCGGGTGTTCTGAATGCAGGGCGTACGGGTGTACCCGACTTGGTGACATACTCTTGCCCCCAAGCCGAAAAGGCCACCAGTGCCGTAAGTATCAGGACAGACACCTGCTTCAAATGGTACTTCTTATCCATAAACAAAGTGCAAAATTAGAAAAAAAAAGCTACATGATAAAAAAAAGTTGTATATTTGCATCGCCAATTGGATTGAACCCATTATTATAGGAATGGTGCTAAATGTGGTATACTATTAGCATTATGGGGGGCAGCCCCAAGGTTTGCATAATCGGGGAATATCCGGTGGCATGAAAGAATGTGTAAGTAATAAAAGTGTCAATATGAAACGGCTAAGATTATTATTTGTGCTTGCAACACTCTTGTTGCCATTTGTCGCACATGCTCAGGTGTATGTCAGCGACTATTCTTTTTTGCCTTATACGGGCAGCTTTTCCTCCATCTCTACTTCCGGGACGGAAATCACTTCCCAGCTTGTAGGCAACACGACGCTCGAGCTGACGCTGCCTTTTACTTTCGAGTTTGGGCAGGACACTGCCTCCACCATTACGGTGACCCCGAATGGACAAGTAATCATAGGCAGTTATTACTCCGCGTCCCCCAGCTACTCAAACCTTACCACAGGTGTGAGCGTTATCTCTGCATTGGGGCATGACCTTAATGTCGACACGGCGACAGGAACAGAGCATGTCTATTATGAGCTGATGGGCTCTTCCCCCAACCAGGTGATGGTGGTCGAGTACAACCATGTTCAGAGTTCCCATAGCGCTGGTGCAAGCTATAATACGTATACTTTTCAGGTATTGCTCTATGAGACGGGCGATATCGATATTGTATACGACACGTTCAACGTGGCTACCAGTCGCAATCCCTATGTGTTCCTGCGCGAGGAAGGTGTAAACGCCGCCCTGTCGCTGTCCGGTACATGGGGTTCACCCGTTACCGGCCGTAACATCTCTACCATGAGTCTCACCTCCACCAACAAGCCGGAGCCGGGTCTTATATACAGTTTCATTCGACCCTACAGCTCCTGTCCACGACCCATCAATTTCACATGCATTTCCACCTCCCGTCCCGACAGCGTGGTTTTTGCATGGAACACTAACCCGTCTACCTCGTTGTGGGAATTGCGCTATGACACTACTGGCACCCCGGTCGACAGCATGACCAACATCATCTACTCCATCACAGACACTTTCTATGTGTGCTCCACCATGGTGGCAGGCAGTGCATATGACGTTTATCTCCGTACCGACTGCGGAACCGAGATGAGTTTCTGGGAAGGCCCCGTCACGGTAATCCCCGGAACCTATATCATGAGGTCTTCTGGCACCGAAACCATCTATGCCTGCGGGGGCGTCATATACGATGATGGCGGTCCTACGGGCAACTACACCAACAACTGCAGTGGCGTGGTTATCGTCCAGCCCACACATCCCGACTCCCTGGTGGTAGTCAGCGGTACACTCAGCACCGAGTCCTGCTGCGACCACTTGTATATCTATGATGGTGCCAGTATCTCAGGCGCCCTTCTTTACCAAGGGCAAGGCACCAACCAGACTGTGCCTCGAATCCAATCCAACTCTGGCGCGCTCACCATCAGGTTCACTTCCGATGGAAGCGTGCTCAACAGTGGGTTTGAACTTAACGTAAGCTGTGTCAGGGCTCCGTTGTGCCGCACGATTGACCAGGTAGAGGTGACCAACCTGGCAGGTGCCTCCGCATTGATGAGCTGGACCCTCCGCGGCCTAACCGCCATGCCTACTGGCTATGTGGTAACACTGATCAACCAGTCTGATCCCAGTGTGGCACCGCTCACCGACTTCACCACCGACCAGTATTACTTTTTCTCCGGCCTCACAGAGATGACCTCCTATCGTGCCATAGTGGCAAGCCTCTGCGGCACCGACACAGTGGCTGGCGATACCGTTGACTTCACCACCCGTTGCCTTGTGGGTGGCAACACCGATCCTTCCGGCACCGGCACCAGTCAGATAACGGGTGTTCCGGTCAACAGTAGTTGGGGCAATACTTTCTGCCAAAGCATTTATACTGCTGCCGACCTCCTCGCCATGGGGCTCTCAGCCGGTGACATCAACGGCATCACCTACACATGGCCCACTGCCGGCACCTACAATAAAGAAATAGTCATTTTCCTTGGCCAGACTACCACCTCCTCGTTTGCCAGCTATGCCCCTCTCACAGGCAGCATGACACAAGTCTACTCAGGCCTCCGCACCACTGCCGATGTGGGAACCATCGAGTACCATTTCACCACCCCCTTTGTGTGGGACGGTGTAAGCAATATCGTGGTTTCATCCTTCGTCAACCAGCCTTCAGGCTCCAGCCACACCTCGTCCGGTTTCTACGGCTACAGCACCAATTGCGGTACTGCCCGCACCATCTATGCTTACAAGGATAACTCCGCCTTCACCACTTCCAACCTCTCCTCCTACAACGATGCCACCACCAGCACCTACCGCCCCAACATCCAATTTATCAAGGCATGCGATTCCAACGCCACCTGCGCTGCCCCCAACCTCGTGGTCACCGGAGCCACTGCCGACAGTGTGCGCCTCATGTGGGCACCCGGCTATACCGAGACATCGTGGAGCCTATACTACCGTACCGCTTCCGAGACGGCATGGACTCTCGAGGCCTCCAACCTTACCGTCACCAGCTACGAGGTGGGTAACCTCACCCCGATGACGGACTACATCTTCCGCCTCGTCCCCAACTGCGGGAACGACAGCGTATTTGCCACCGTCAGCGTGTTTACCCCCTGTGTACCCATCACCACGCTCCCCTTCACCGAGGACTTTGAGAACTTCACTGCCGCCTCCACCTCTGGCTCGCCCATCACCAACTGCTGGTATCGTGGAACCAATTACACCTACACTTCCTATCCCTATCGTTCCACCTCATACGCCCACAGCGGCACAGGCTCCATGTATTTCTATGCAAGCGGCACCACATACCACTCGTGGCTGGCCCTGCCCGCCATCGACGCCCCAGCCGACACCCTTCAGGTCAGCTTCGCCGCTTACCATACCTCGGCAAACTACAGCATCGCGGTGGGTGTAATGACCGACCCCGAAGATTTCAACACTTTCACCCAGGTGGCAACCGCCACACCCAGTGCCAACAGCACATGGGAAATGTTCGAGATACCCCTCCGCAACTACACCGGCAACGGCCAGTACATAGCCTTTGCCTGTAACGGCACCACCAGCTATATGTATCTTGACGATATCGAGGTCGACTACATACCGCAATGCCAGCGTCCCTATGACGTACATGCAACCTCTGTTACAACCAACACCGCCACCATACACTGGGATGGACATAACGCCAACTTCTTCGAGATTGAATATGGTCCCTCAGGCTTTGCCCGTGGCACTGGCATGATCGTAACCAGCAGCTACGACAGCGTAACCATCTACGGCCTCAGCCACTCCACACGCTATGATGTCTACGTGCGTTCCATCTGCTCCATTATCGACACCTCCAACTGGTCCTTCGTCTCACGGTTCACCACCGAATGCGGCATAATCGACAGCCTGCCCTACTCTGCGGTCTTCTCTGGCTGGGGAGTGGGCACCACTGCGCGTCCTGCCTGCTGGACCTGTGGCGGCTATAACAACTATCCATACATACTCAATGTCACCGACGCCCTCAACAATGTTACCGGCCAAACACTCTATATGTACACATACAGTAGCAACCAGGTATACGCCTCCCTGCCCGAACTCGACAGCATCAGCTACCCCGTCCACCTCACCCAGACGGTCTTCAAAGCATGGACCAACAACACCACTTCCGCCATCTATTCACACAAAGTCATCGTAGGTGTATGCGCCACCGCGGGCGACCTGAGCACCTTCACCCCGGTCGACACGGTCGAACTAACCGCTATCCCTGCCCTGTACGAAGTGGCATTCAACGATGCCATCGGAGCAGGCAAATACATCACCTTTGTGTCCACCACCCACGACGGGGCCAGCTACAACTATGCCTATCTCGATAGTGTGGCCATCGAACTGATACCCGCCTGCCAAAGCCCCAACAACCTTAACTGCTCTGCCGTCACAGCCTACTCTGCCACCCTTGGTTGGCACGAGCGCAACGTCTCCATGCAGTGGCAGGTAGAGTATGGCCCCCGCGGATTTGTCCTGGGCTCCGGCACCCGAATGGTAACCACCAGCAACCCGCTCACCCTTTCCGGTCTCCAGCCCTCCACCTCCTACGATTTCTATGTCCGCAGCATCTGCGGCCCTGCCGACACCTCGTTGTGGTCCCGTGTGCCGGGCATTTTCAACACCCTGCAAAACCCTGCCACCGTCCCCTACTTCTACGACTTCGAAACCCCGGCCGAGTGGGATAACTGGCAAACCAACAGCAACACCACCGTCAACTGGTATCGCGACACCGCCGCCGGCAACGGAACACCCGGCCTGAACGCCACCGGCAGCTACGCCATGTACATCTCCGTCGACACCGGCCGCACCTACAGCACCAACTTCGACGCAGTGGTCAATGCCAGCGCATACCGCGACATCGACTTTGGCCCCGTCGACTCAAGCTACACCCTCACCTTCCGTGCCAAAGCCGGCGGCACCCCCTCCATTGGCTACGATGGCCTGATGGTATTCCTGGTCGACCCCGCCACTCCCGTTGTGGCCTCCAACGGCAACATCACCTCGCCCTGGGGCATGGTCAACAACCTCACACCCCTCGCCACCGTCCGGGCTTCCCTCCACTGGAACACCTACTCCATTGTCATCGACACCATATATGGAGTCCACCGTCTGGCATTCTTCTGGTTCAACCAGTCCACGTCTTCCACCACCCACTATGATGATCCCGCTGCGGTCGACGACATCCGTATAGAATACGTCGGCTGCCCGCGTCCGGCCGGTGTACGCGCCACACATGTAGGCATGGCCTCGGCCAACGTCACCTGGCACGGCCCCACCAATGCCGACTACCGTGTCATTTGCCGCACCTCCACAGGCACAATCTTCTCCTCGCAGCAGGTCAATACGAACAGTATCAGCTATTCGGGGCTCACCCCTGGCGTGCGCTACAACGTCTATGTGCGTCGCCTTTGCGAAAGCGGCGACAGCTCAGCCCTCTCGCTCAGCGGTAGCTTTGTCACCAAATTCTGCAACGATGGCTACGTCGACACCGTCCAGTCCACCTCCTATACCACCTCCTACCAAATGCCGCTCAGCAACTATTACAACTACTCATACACCCAGCAGATAGTGCCTGCAAGCGCAATCAGCGGCTCGGGCGAAATCAACGCCATCAGTTTCAACTACGCCGGCACAACAGCCATGAGAGACAAATCCGCCTGCACCATCTATATGGGCCACACCACCCTCAGCAGCTTCAGCTCGGCCAACGACCTTGTCGACCCCGCCACCCTGCAGATAGTCTATACCGGACCGCTCAACTGCGCGCCCGGTTGGAACCGGTTTATGTTCAACAACCCGTTCCCATACAACGGCAACAGCAACCTGATTGTCGCCATTGACGACAACAGCAACGGCTTCAGCAGCACCGCAGACGTCTTCGTTGTAGACCAAACCTCCGACCTCACCTCTATCCTCCTATACAGCGACGGCGAAAATCCCAACCCCTCCTCGCTATCCTCGCTCAACGCATTCACCGGCTCCAGGAACACCTTTGCCCACCGCAACCAAATGGTACTCGAAAGCTGTCCTCCCAACAACTGTCCGACACCCATACTGCGCGAGCCCATTATCCGCTCCACCAGCACCACCCTGCGTTGGCGCAACACCGGCTCCTCCTACCAAATCGGCTACCGCTTAGCCACCAGCAGCAGCTGGATTACCAACAACTACAACATCGATGACACCTTCTACACCATCAACACCCTCTATCCCCGCACAGACTACGTCTACCATGTGCGCCAATACTGCGACAGCACCGGCGTGTCCAACTGGGTCGAAGGCACGTTCAACAGCTCCAATGTCCCCTGCCTCGCACCCATGGACCTCCACACCACCGCCGTCTCCAACAACCAAGTCACGCTATACTGGACGCCCGAAGAAAACAACCTCAGCTACCGTCTGCATGTTTTCAACACCTTCTTCGACGAGACAGTCAACTGCTACGTGGCACACGGCCGTGTTCAGGGCCTACAGGGCGGCATAACATACTATGCAGCCGTGCAAGCCAACTGCCAGGGCTTTGACGAACCCGGCCAGTGGAGCGACACCATCAGCTTCACAACCGATGTGTGCCCCGACGCCACCAACCTCACCGCATCCGAGCTGCAAGGCAACAGTGTCCTCCTCGACTGGACAGAGGGCGGACGTGCCGACCGCTGGGAAATCCAGTACGGCTACAGCGGTTTCACACAGGGTAGCGGCTTCTCCGTCATCACCGACACACACCCCTACAGGCTCACCTCTCTCATCGGCGAAAACACTTACGACATCTACGTCCGGGCCATCTGCGCCGACAACTTCTATAGCGAGAATTGGTCAAACGGTGTCACCATCACCACACCCTACAGCAGCATCAACAGTGTCAACGACGATGCACGCATAACCCTCTCGCCCAACCCCACAAGCACTGACGTCAAGCTCACTCTGCCCGCCAGTGCAGGCCAGGTCAAGGTCGAGATTGTCGACATGTCCGGTCGCTCACACCACCTCCAGGCCCTCACCCCCGGCACTGAGACCACCGTCCTGCCCGCCTCCGAGCTGGCACCCGGAGCCTACTTTGTACGGGTAACAGGCGACGACATCAACTGCGTCAAAAAACTGGTTGTCCGCTAACGCCGGGCCAACCATTCACACCAAATCCTGTTTCCATCCTGACGGGCGGCATTGGCCGCCCGTTTTTTGTTTGATGCCGGACCGTTTCTTCTTCGCCATATATTTTGCAGTTAAAGGGCAGTTTGTCGCTCCTCTGTGGTAAAACTGTAGAATAACGGTCCTGGAATTGTAGGCTATGGATGGGAGCTGGGGCGACGAAACGTTGCCGCAACGGCGGGGCAAACACCGTTTGGCAGTCGCGCTGCCGGGTCGCCGCTTGTGCCGCAACAGGTTTGTGGCAAGGCGACAGTAGGGGAGTTGAGCGGAGGAGGAAAGAAAATGGGGCGGAAAAATTTTTTTTTGGTTGGTTGGTACATGGTGATTGTTATGAAAATGTATATGGCAATAGAAGGCTATTCAGTTGCGTGCATCGGGTGTTTCCGTAAATATAGCTATGTTTTGCCCATAGGGGAGGGTAAGGTTTTTTTTGAAACGAATTTGCCAAATAGTATAGTATATGCTAATGTCAATGGTGTTGAATAGTTGTTAAATAATTAGGATAAAGAGAAATAAATTTGTTCCACTTCATTTTTTTTTGTAGTTTTGAAAGTTGCATTGTGGGATGGGTAGTTTTGCTAAGTTACTGATAATTAGGAGAAATAAATATATTTTAACATTTTATTATTAACAAAAACCTTTTTAGTCATGCGAAAACAATTACAGTTGATGTTGCTTTTGGCGGCGATTTTTTTCGCCCCTTGGGTGGCAAAAGGACAAATGCTGTCGGAGTATGATTTTTCGACAGGAGTTGATTCCTCTAAATGGATTACGCTCGATAACCCAACCTACATTTGGAGTGTTGGCAGCTACTATGATGACCAGGCATCGAGTGTCTATAACATTGGTTTCAGTTTCCCCTTTGCAGGCGGAAGCTACAGCCAGTTTTCGGTCAGTTCCAACGGCATATTCAAGCTCGGACCGGGGGCTGCCTCATCCTCCACTACCGCCGGTCAGTTCACCTCGGGCACTTATTCCACCTCGCTGCCCAAGATATGCGGTGTGGCAAGGGACTTGGGAACCGGCACTAACGGCTATGTGTGCTATAAGCTCACCGGCACTGCACCCCACCGTGTGTTTGTGTGCGAATATGCAGTGGCTTACACTTATGGCACCAGTAATACGGCTGATGTTAAGTGGCAGGTGCAGCTGCACGAGGACTCCTCGAAGGTGGTGCTTGTGTATGGCCCCAACACTCCGGGCACCATTCCTTCCAGTTTCCAGACAGGTATGGCCGAGGTGTCGGATGACATTGTTGTCATCAACCCCTCGACGCATCAGCCTGTCTATTGTACCGGCCCTTATTCAACTACATTTAGCACTTGGCACGGTGCAAACCGTTATTACGAGTTTGTGCGTCCTGTAATTTCCTGCTATAGGCCTACTTCAGCCACGATTGCCAACGTTTCTTCCAATGGCTTTGATTTTTCGTGGACCGACACCACCAGCGCCTCCAGTTGGCGTGTGCAGCTTGCTGCCGGTTCGACTGTGGTGTTCGACAGTGTGTTGACCACTACGTCGTATACTTTTACCGGTTTGAATTCCAATACCGACTATACCGCCCGTGTGGCAGGCATTTGCCAGCCGGGCGACACCAGTTCCTTCCGCACTGCCAATGCCCGCACGCTGTGCGGCGATGTTACTACGCTCCCCATCACTATGGGCTTTGAGGCTTCCGAAGGGGTGAGTACGGGCAGTTACACCAGCACCGATTTTGTCAACTGCTGGTACCGTTTGAACAATGGCACCCAATATTTTGGTTATCCTTATGTGAATTCCAGCAGCACATATAACCATACCCCCGGCGGCAGCCGCGGTTTGTATTGGTACAATACCACTACCACGGGTACGTATGGCGACTACCAGTGTGTGGTGTTGCCGGGTGTGAGTACCACCAGTTACAATATCAGCAATCTGCGCCTTTCGTTTTGGGCCAAGTCGTCGAGCACCGGTTACAATGTGGTGTTCCAGGTGGGTGTGTTGACGGATCCCACAGATATCAACACGTTCACTACTGTAAGTACGGTTAATGTGGGCGGCAATACAGCCTGGACCAAGTACACCGTGGAGTTGAGCGACTACACTGGCACCGGCAGGTTTGTGGCCATCCGTGCCAACCGTCCCAGCTCTTCGTGGTATGCCTATGTCGACGACATTGAGCTGGGTGTTGCGCCCGACTGCCCCGAGGTGAGCAATATGGTGGTTTCCAATCCAACCCCAAACAGCTTGGACCTCAGCTGGACTGAGAACGGCGACGCCACCTCGTGGACGATTGAGTATGGTGTGCACGGCTTTACTTATGGCGCTGGCATTACCGAGAATGTCGTCTCCCTGCCCCACACAATCATGGCATTGAATACAAACACTGAGTACGACGTGTATGTCACTCCCCAGTGCACTGGTGTGGCGGCAACCGAGATGTTCACGGTGAGAACGGAGTGCTATGGCATGGATTCGTTGCCCTACAATATGAGCTTTGAGTCGTCGGAGGGTGTATCCACAGGCAGCAGTACCAACACTGCTTTTATCAATTGCTGGCACCGTTTGAACAACGGTTCAGACTATTTTGGCTATCCCTATGTGTCTTCCAGCAGCACATATAACCATACCCCCGGCGGCAGCCGCGGCCTGTATTGGTACAATACCACCACTACGGGTACGTATGGCGACTACCAGATTGCTGTTCTGCCCCCCGTCAACACATCGATGTACAGCGTCAGCGACCTGCGCCTTACTTTTTGGGCCAAGACCTCCAGCACCGGCAACAATCCGGTGTTCCAGGTGGGTGTGATGACCGACCCGCTTGACCCCAGTTCGTTTGTGACTGTGAGTACGGTGAATGTGGTCGGCAATACTGCATGGGCTAAATACCGGGCCAATTTGAGCAGCTATACAGGCTCGGGCAGCTATGTGGCTATCCGTACCAACCGCTCCTCTTCCTCGTGGACGGTCTATATGGACGACATTAGTCTCCATGTTATGCCCGACTGCCCCGAGGTGACCAACTTTGTGGCTCAGAACACCACCGACACCAGCGTTTACCTCAACTGGACTGAGACTGGTGCCGCGACTTCGTGGACTATAGAGTATGGCACCCACGGCTTCACCCAGGGCAGTGGCGTAACCCAGGTAGTCACCACGTTGCCTTATTACATTTCGGGTCTGACCCCCAACACGGAGTATGATGTCTATGTTACTCCCGAGTGTTCGGGCACCACAATGACAGAGGTGTTCTCCTTCCGCACTGAGTGTGTCCCGATGGTTACGTTGCCTTATACTATGGGCTTTGAGTCGTCGGAGGGTGTGAGCACCGGCTCCAATACTTCGACCTCCTTTATCAACTGCTGGCACCATTTGAACAATGCCACCACCTATTTTGGCTATCCCTATGTGGCCTCCTCCAGCTCCTACAACCACACCCCCGGCGGCAGCCGCGGCCTGTATTGGTATTCCACCACTACCACCGGAACCTATGGCGACTACCAGATTGTGGTGTTGCCGGCCGTGGACCGCAACCAATATAATATCACTTCGCTGCAGCTCAAGTTCTGGGCACGCGCCACCAGTTCCTCATATCACCCCGTGTTCCAAGTGGGTGTGATGACTGACCCGTACGATGCAAGCACCTTCCAGTCGGTAGCCGTTATCAATGTAGAGGGCACCGAGTACCAGGAGTTTGTCACCTCGCTGGGTTACTATACCGGCACGGGCAACTATGTGGCCATCCGCGCCAACAGACCCACTTCGTCGTGGTATGCCTCCATGGACGACATAACACTCGAACAGCTGCCCCCATGCCCGGCGCTCACGGACCTCGAGGTGGCGGCCGTTACACCCGGCTCGGCACTGCTTACGTGGGGCTATATGCCTGGCACCGACGAAACCCCGACCGCTTTCCAGATTATATTTGACAGCGTTGGCGGCACGACTCCCGACACCATCCTCACCACCGACCAGTTCCACTCGTTTGCCAACCTGGAACCTGGCACCGAATACATGGTTTATCTCCGTGCCCGTTGTGGCAGTTCCTCCTATGGCGTATGGGACAGCATCGGTTTTGCCACAGGAGTGCTTGCGTGCCAAGAGATAGATGAGACCACTGCCGACACGATTCATTTCACCGTCGGTACCGGTACCACTTATTACATACCGCTCAATAATTTCTATAACTACTCCTACACGCAGCAGTTGGTAACCGCCAGCGAGATGGGTAATACTCCTGCTACACTCACTGGCATTGATTTTCAGTATGGTTACACCACTGCATCGACAGACAAGGTTAATTGCACCATTTACCTTGCCAATACGACAACCTCTTCGCTTTCGTCGGGTTTCGTCCCGTATAGCAACAACTTTGTGCCAGTCTACCAGGGTTCGTTGAACTGCACTACAGGGTGGAACCATTTTGAGTTCACCACGCCCTTTGCCTATGACGGCACCAGCAACCTCCTGATTGTGGTGCACGACAACTCGGGTGCCTACGACGGTTCATCCTATGTGTTTAACACTCATACTGTAACTTCTGGCATAAGCCGCTATATAAATAACGACAGCAATCCATACGACATTGCAACCGTCAGCGGCGGCTCCTCTGTCGACTACCGGACCAACATGGTGTTGTATTCCGGCGAGTGCATACTTTCCAGCACTTGTGCCAACCCTGAAATCAGAGTGGTGGGCACCGACACGGGCTCTATCGACCTGGCTTGGACTCCCGGCTATATGGAAAGCATGTGGGATCTCGACTACCGTCGTGCCGGCAGCGGTTCATGGACCAGTGTTGCCACCAACCTGAACACGACCTTCTATAGTGTAAGTGGCCTTAATCCCGGCACGGATTACGAGTTCCGCGTGTCGCATGTTTGCGATACCGTCACATACTATGGCACCATTGCAGGCGCCACCCAGTGTGTGGACCAGCCCGTACCGTTCACCGTGGGCTTCGAGGCCGCCGAGGGATGGACATCCGGCACATCGGGTACCGTTCCGGGACCCTGCTGGACAAAGTTCACCAACTATTCCACCAGCTATTACCCCTATGTGCTCACCACCGCCCACACTGGCAGCCAGAGCATGTATATGTATCTATATACTTATAGCAGCTATTGCTACTTCACCCTGCCAAAGCTGCAGCCTTCTGTCGACAGCCTGATGGTTACCTTCTGGGAGTACAAGAGTTCAAACTCCTATCCTGACAACAAGTACCAGGTGGGTGTAATGACAGATCCCAACGACTATTCCACCTTCACTCCGGTGGCAGAGTTTACCCCCGTTTATGGTGACGGCTGGGTGCAGCGCGACGTGATGTTCCACAACTACACAGGGCTTGACGGTCACATAGCCTTTGCCGTCCCCGTGCAGTCAAGCAGCACGGCCTACTATTCCTACACCTATATCGACGACATTGTGGTCGACTATCTCCCCTCATGCCCCCATGTGGCTGACGTCCACACTCAATTCTTCTCGGGTGATACCCTCACCTTGGCGTGGACTCCGGTGGGACAGGAAAGCGAATGGGAAGTCTCCTACAACGGCAACACCTATACCACCAATGACGACACCATTCAGCTTACCGGCATACGGCCTGGCCACTATTATGAGTTTACCGTCCGTGCAGTGTGTTCAAGCGACGACACCAGCACTGCTGTCATCTATAGCACCACGCCTTGCGGCAAGCTGGATTCCCTGCCCTACTTCCAAGACTTTGAGCATGTACGTCTTGGTACCTCCCAATCCTATACGTTTGCTCCCTGCTGGACGTTAAAAACAGATGCCACCTCATATCCGTATGTATATGTTACTAGTGGCTCTTCTTACAACCACACTCCAGGCGGGCAAAAGGGTGTCTACTGGTACCGCACCACCTCCACCGGAAGCTATGGCACATACCAGGTTTTGGCCCTGCCCGAGGTGGATACCAACCTCTACCCCACCAACGACCTCATGATTACCTTCTGGGCCAAGCCCAGCAGCATCAGTTATGAGCCTGTAATCTTTGCCGGTGTAATGAGCAACCCCAACGATGGCAACACCTTCTACTACTACGATACCATCATTATTGACCATTCCACTACCGACTGGCAGAAGTATACCGTGCGCTTTGACAATCTGCCCGACTCCATCCAAGGAAGCTATATAGCCCTCCGCAGCAATTTGCCCTCAAGCTACTGGTATCTCTACGTCGACGATATCACCCTCGCAGCCATACCCGACTGCGAGCCGGTGGAAAATATTGTGGTCAGTGCGGGTCCTGCCTCTGCCACTGTCACCTGGGACGCTGTTGACGCAGGTTATGAGGGTGCCATGCTCGAGTTCAGGGAATCCTCCAGCACCGACTCGTGGAACACGGTCACCGTTACCGGTGTAAACTATGCTTCGCTCACCGGCCTTATACCCGGTACGGACTATGACCTGAGAATTACCACCAATTGCAGTGCCGGTCCTTCCCTCGAGGTGCAGACCACCTTCACCACTCCGCTCTTCGACTGCCATGTATACGACTCGACCAACCTAATCAACGTCACCGTGGGCAACGCCTCCAGTGGTAGCTCAAGCATCTATATACCCAGCTACTCGTTATACAACTATGGCTATTCACAGCAGTTCTACACTGCCAACGAGATTGGCGGCAGCGGTGCCATAAGCAAAATCTCTGTTTACCCCACTGCAGTGTCGCAGCAGCGTACTTATGAGATTTACATGGGCTACTCCTCCGACTCGTCGGCCTCCAGCTTCATCACTCCTTCACACATGACACTGGTTTATAACAACGGTCATATTCCTATCGTGGCCAACCAGTGGCTCGACTTTGAGCTCACCAACCCGTTCAACTACAATGCCGACAGTGGCAACCTGGTAGTCATCTTCCGCGACCTCACCGGTTCGTATGTAAGCGGCAACGCTTTCCTCACCAGCCCGGCATGGTCTGGCGCTGCCCGCTACATTTATGAGGACGGAAGTCCTTACACACCCGGTTCCGTTAGCGGCGGCACTTCGCTCAGCGAGCGTAATGTAATGAAAATCTTTGGTGGCACCTGCCTGGAATCCAGCACATGTGCTGCACCTCCCATGGTGGTAACAGCGGTCGGCCCCAACACAGTCGACGTGGCCTGGACCCCCGGCAGCACAGAAGCCTCCTGGAACCTCTACTATCGCGAAACAGGTGACAACAACTTCAATGTTGCAGTCATGGGCGTTAACACTACCACCTACCAGTTCACCGGTCTCCAAGGCGGTACCCAGTACGAGTTTATGGTAGTTCCTGTCTGTGTCGACTCACTGTCCACCATAGTGCAAGCCACCACCGAGTGCGCAGCCATCACGGTGCTGCCCTTCACCGAGGACTTCAACAGCTGGGGCAGCGGCACCGGCCGCATACCCAAATGCTGGTTCCGCACCGGCACCTACAGCACTTACACTTACATCAGCACCTCTTACAACCACTCCGGTTCCACCGGTGGCTCCATTTACACGTACAGCAGCACTGGCACCAGCATTTCTTACCTCACCTTGCCCGAGCTCGACTCCAACCTCTTCGCAGCCAATCAGACACAGCTCGTGTTCCATGCCTACCATTACAGCTCCAGCTATGCGGCTCCCGCCTTCGAGGTGGGCGTTATGGAAGACCCGCTCGATGCCAGCACCTTTGTACCCGTCGACACCGTTTACCACAACGGCGTAGTGGGTCAATGGAACATCTTCGAGGTCCCGTTGGCCAACTACACCGGCACCGGCACCAACGTGTCGCTCCGCACATTCTATAATACCGCCTACACCTATTCTTATATCGACGACTTCACCCTCGAACTGATACCCTCCTGCCCGCGTCCCGACAGCCTGCATAGCGGCAACGCCACCACCACCTCGGTCGACCTCTGGTGGAACGAGCGTGGCGGCGCCAACCAGTGGATAGTGGAGTATGGTCCCTTGGGCTTTGAACTGGGCACCGGCACCACCGTGGTGGCCAACAGCAACCCGTTCACCCTTACTGGCCTGCCCAACTCCTATCAGGGCGAATACTATGTGCGTTCCATCTGCGGTGCTGGCGACACCGGCGACTACAGCCGCCTCAGCTGTCCCTTCAACACCATGCAGATACCTGCCACCATACCCTACAACTACGACTTTGAGAACCCCGCCGAGTGGAGCAACTGGCAAACCAGCAGCAACAGCGCTACAAACAACTGGTACCGCGGCACTGCCGTGGCCGACAGCGGCAACTACAGCTTCTACATCTCGGTCGACAGCGGCGCCACCTACAGGCCATACAGCCACAATGCAGTGGTCAATGCAGCCGCCTATCGCGATGTTGACTTTGGCACGATTGACAGCAGCTTCACCATCACTTTCCGTGCACGTGTGGGCGGCACTATCGACAACAACTACGACGGTTTGATGGTCTTCCTCGTTGACCCGTCTATTCCCACCACGCCCTCCAGCAGCAACATCACCTCGCCTTGGGGCAATGTCAACGACCTCTATCGCATTATCACCTGCCGCCGCGACACCAACTGGAACACCTACACTGCCTCGTTCGACACCATCCATGGCGTTCACCGTGTGGCCTTCTTCTGGTTTAACCAGAACACCAGCTCCTACGCCAACTTCGGCGAACCTGTAGCTGTCGACAACATCCACATCGACTACAGCTCCTGCCCGCGTCCGGTTGCCCTCGCTGCCAACACCAATACCGAGACGGCTCGCCTCTCGTGGCAAGGCCCTGCCAACGCCAACTACGAGATTACCTATCGTCCCTATCCCAACGGAACGGTCAACACAATAGTGTACTCAAATACCAACTGGGTCAGACTCACCGGTCTCTCACCGCTCACACAGTATGCCTTCTGGGTGCGCCGCATCTGCGGTGCCGGCGACACCAGCCTCCACAGCGACGGCTTCCTGTTCACCACCGAGATGTGCGATAACGGCTCACACACCGTCAACTACACCAACTCTATGGCCTCTACCACCAGTTCCTACTCACCCATTGGCTATGGCTTCTACAACTACAGCTATGTACAGACCATCATCGACTCGGCCTACATGGCCCAGCTCGATGGCGACGTCACCGCCTTCAGCTTCGTGCCAGCCAGCACCACTGCCGGCACCTACTTCACCAACATGACGGTCTACATGGCCAACGTGCCCGAGAACAACCTCAACAGCGACTTTATCCGTCCTGATTCCAACCATGTGTTTGTACCCGTAATCGTAAATGGAGACTTCACCTATTCCACCACCGACGAGCAGATTCATGGATTCGACACCACCTTTACATGGGATGGACACAGCAACGTCCTCTTTGCCGTCAACCGTCAGCACGGCACTTACCTAAGCGGTGCCTCCTTCCAGGCACACACCTATCCGGGAGCCAACTACAAGATGCGCTACATCTATCAGGACGGAAGTGCATACAACCACACCACCGTCTCGGGAGGCTACACCTCCACCGATGTGGGCGACATCACGCTCTATGCATGCAACGTTGCAGCCTGCGGTGTACCTGAAATAGCAAGCGTCAGCACCACCTATCACTCTGCCACCGCCAGCTGGTCTGGCAGCGGCACCGCCTACGAAGTCAACATCAAGGAAAGCGCTGCCACCGACTGGCCCGCCACTGACGTGGCCGTGACCGGCCTCTCCTACACCTTCAACGGCCTCAACCCCTCCACCAGCTACACCTTCCGTGTGCGTCAGGACTGCACAGCCGACAGCCTCGGCTACAGCGAATGGGCTGAACAGACCTTCATCACCGACAGCCTGCCCTGCCTCGCCCCCGACAGCCTCCACGTCACCGCCGTCACCAACGCCACAGCCACCTTCGACTGGAACGTCAACGGCAACGAGGCCGCATGGGACATCCACGTATGGT
>Ga0310697_10001826_pt1 | contig 23769 bp, 21 predicted proteins | sample 172DNAGHGlowgp2_FD_203883 | JGI IMG/M metagenome (GOLD analysis project Ga0310697, IMG submission 203883) | Sheep rumen microbial communities from Palmerston North, Manawatu-Wanganui, New Zealand - 1728 DNA GHGlow gp2 (v2) (version 2) | ecosystem: Host-associated > Mammals > Digestive system >...
GACATTTTGGGAAATTCCCGCAGGGATGGTTGATGATGGCGAAGAACCTGAAAATGCGGCAAGAAGAGAGCTGGAAGAAGAAACGGGATATCAGATAAAAAATCTGAAGTTTCTTGGAATCTGCTATCCATCTATAGGATCGACAACGGAGATTCAATATCTTTATTTTGCAGAGTGTGAAGATAAAGGTGAGCAAAAGTTGGATGATGTTGAAGATATAAAGGTTCAGCTGGTAATGATTGACGAATTTAAAAAAATGATAAGAGAAGGCAAATTTATGCATGGGATGGGCCTTGCGGCATGGAGTTATCTTAAAGACGAAATGCGTTGAGTAGTATCTGCTTGGAAGATTTAATGAAGCATTAGTCTGCTAAGCTTTAGTTAGAAATAGGTGTAGAATTATGGCTGTAAAAAGGAAAATAATGGATAAAGTGAAAAAGTATGCAAATCAGAGGAATGCTTTGGCGTATATGATTATTGTATTACCCATCGTGTATGGATTTGCAATAATCTATAAATATGGGGTGAACCAGCCGTTCTGGGATGATTGGGACTCTTTGTCTTTATTCTTTTCATTTAAAGAGAATAATTTTTCATTTTCAAACTTGTTGAAATATCACAACGGACATTGCATTTTTTTTCCTAACATTATTCTTACATTATCCGCTATATTATCTAATGGAAACATGAAGGCGGATATGTATATTGTTATGGTGCTTATGTCAGTTATATATATTATATGGATATTGGCATTAAAACAAATGGACAAGCATGTGCCTATATTAGTAATAGCTTTTATGGCTTGTTTTACATTCAATTCTGTTCAATATGATAATATCCTTTGGGGATTTCAAGTTGGTTTTTTGTTAACGGCATGTACTATGCTGGCAACGGTGTTTTCTTTTTCGAAAATGGTTAATACAAAATCGAAAAAATATTTTGTTATGGTAATATTGTTTGGTGTCATTGCAGCATTTTCAAGTGCTCAGGGCATTATTGCTTTTTTGGTTATTTGTTTATGCTGCATGATTATGTCAATCAAAAATAAGAAAGTTACTAGTGAATATATAGCTATTTGGGGCGTTTTCTTAATATGTTTATGTATATATTCTCTGGGATATAGTTCTAGTGAGGGAACAAAATCGTTAATAGGAATTATTGATTTTTTTATAGCTCTTATAGGAGCCCCTTTGTCGACGGGAAGTGTGATGGCCGCACGTGTTATTGGCTTAATGATGCTAGCGGCAACAGTTATAATAGTTATTCATGGAATACTATCAGATGAGTTTGAGGTATATGTTTTTGAATATAGTACAATGATAATGACTTTAGGAGTTCTGGCAGCAATGGCACTTGGACGTTCGGAGTTTGGCTCTGAATATGCGGTTGCGACTTCCAGATACACGACGTTTTCCTTATGGGTTTATCAAGTAGTTGTTCTATATTACTATAAAAAAAGCAATAAACGGTATGTACGAACAGTTGGAATTATAATAGGTTTATTGATTGGCATAGGTACTAATATTTTTAGTTTTAAATATTTTGATGGGGTTCGTTCTTTCAGGCGAGAAGTGGCATTATATATGAATAATTATGATAGCATTCCGCTAGAATGGCTATATAATGTGTATCCTTGGAACAAGTTTGGAGAGGCCTATGAAGATATTCAAAAATATTATAATGCAATAAATAGTGAGAACAAAAAACTGTTTGCAGAAGTTCCTATCATGCAGGGGGTAACTGATGATAACGAAGTTATGTGGGGAATACGTGATAGTGATTTTAAGAACGATGATAGATTTTATTATACGAATTCAGGATGGATATTTGGGATTAATGATTCTGTAGAAGATGTTCATATAAGGATTGGGAAAAAGGAATATCAGGCTTGGTATGGAAGAAGGCGAATTGATGTTAATGATGCTTATAATACAGATTCAGAATGTGGAATATTGTTCTCAATAGCTAAAGACACAATATGCGAAGGAGATACTGTTGAGATTGTAGCTATTATGAAAAATGGTAGTGTTTATACAAAAACAATTGGGGCAGTTAAATATAATTAGGCGAGTCTTGATGAAATAGTGAAAATATTTATGTACTAAAAGATTGAATTAAAGTCATATAAAATTACATAGAATTATCACATTGTTGTGCCATAATCAATATATATTATTCTAGAAAAAGTTAGGGGTTTAAAAATTATGAACATAGTTTTATTATCCGGTGGGTCCGGAAAACGTCTTTGGCCATTGTCAAATGATGTCAGAAGTAAGCAGTTTATCAGAATATTTAAGACTGAAGATGGTAGATATGAATCCATGCTTCAGCGCATGTATAGAGGAATCAGAAAGGTAGATGGAGATGCTAATGTTACTATAGCTACATCTAAGAGCCAGGCTTCTGCTATCAACAATCAGCTTGGTGAGGCAGTGGATCTTTCTATCGAACCTTGCAGAAGAGATACTTTTCCTGCGATTGCACTTGCGTGCAGCTTCCTTCATGATGTTAAGGGCGTGGGCGATGATGAACCTGTTGTTGTGTGCCCTGTCGATCCTTACGTAGATGACAATTATTTCAAGGCTCTTTCTGATCTGTCAGATATGGCGGAAAAGGGAGATTACAATCTTAATCTCATGGGAATAGAGCCAAATTATCCAAGTGAGAAGTATGGATATATTATTCCTAAGGAAGCCGCTGATGTCAGCGAGGTTCTCGAGTTTAAGGAAAAGCCCGACGTTGCTACAGCTAAGGGCTATATTGAAAAAGGCGCTCTTTGGAACGGTGGAGTTTTTGCATTTAAGCTTGGATACGTGCTTAACAAGGCGCATGAGCTTATTGATTTTAAGGACTATCAGGACTTTTTTGACAGATATGAGGACAGCAATAAGATAAGCTTTGACTATGCTGTTGTTGAGAAGGAGAGCAGCATAGGAGTTATGAAGTATTCAGGAATCTGGAAGGATCTTGGTACCTGGAATACTCTTACTGAAGCTATGAATGAGAATGTTATAGGAAAAGGCGTTCTCAATGAAAAGTGTGAGAATGTGCATGTATTAAATGATCTTGATGTTCCGGTACTTTGCATGGGACTTAAGGATGTTGTGGTATCGGCTTCTCCTGAAGGAATCCTTGTTTCTGATAAGGAGCAGTCCAGCTATATCAAGCCTTATGTAGACGAATTTGATCAGCAGATTATGTTTGCCGAGAAGTCATGGGGCAAATATCAGGTAATTGATGTTGAATCTGAGTCGATGACAATAAAAGTTGTTCTTAATCCGGGTCATTCCATGAACTATCACAGCCATAAGAATAGAGATGAAGTATGGGTTGTTCTGTCAGGTAAGGGCAGAACAGTGGTCGATGGAATGGAGCAGAATATCAAGGCCGGAGATGTTGTTACCATGAGTGCCGGATGCAGACATACTGTTTTTGCGGATACAGAACTTAAACTTATAGAGGTACAGCTTGGAAAGGATATTACCGTAGAGGATAAACAGAAATTTGTCCTTGAATAATAAGACTATGAAGAATTTTCCTTTTATGCTAAAGCCTGCCGCGAAGGATTACCTTTGGGGCGGCCAGAGGCTTAACGATGATTTTGGTAAAAATATAGATATGGATCCCTTGGCGGAAACATGGGAATGCAGTACGCATCCCGACGGACCGAGTGTTGTTGCGGGCGGTGAGTTTGATGGAAGACTCCTTATCGACGTTTTAAAAGAGCATTCCGAATATCTGGGAAAGCATTGCGAGGAGCTTGGCGAACTTCCGATTCTCATAAAGTTCATTGATGCAAAGGCGAATCTGTCTGTGCAGGTTCATCCAAGCGATGAATATGCAAGAGAGTATGAAAACGGTCAGCTTGGTAAGACGGAGATGTGGTATGTTCTTGATGCCATCAAGGATTCCAGGCTGATTTACGGCCTAAAATATGATTGCAGTAAAGAAGCCATCAGAGATGCCATAGAAAAAGGAGAGCTTGAGAGGCATCTTAGATATTATCCCATTAAGAAGAATGACGTTTTCTTTATAGAAGCGGGAACGATACATGCTATAGGTGCGGGTGCGCTTATAGCAGAGATTCAGGAAAACAGTAATCTCACTTACAGGCTGTACGATTACGACCGTGTGGATAAGAACGGTAAAAAGCGAGAGCTTCATGTGGATAAGGCACTTGAAGTTTCGAATTTAAAGAACATAGGTGAACCTAGGCAGGCAATGAGGGTGCTTAAGTATAGCCCGGGTGTTGCAAATGAGCTCCTTAGTAGATGTAAGTATTTTGAAGTGTACAGGATGCTGATAAATACCGAGAGAAGGCAGAAGGTTACATACAGCTCCGATGAGCTTTCGTTCAGGGTTCTCTTATGCTATGACGGATGCGGAAATATCAGTTATTGCACGGAAGACGGAAGGAAAGAATACATAAATATATATAAGGGAGACTGCGTCTTCGTGCCTGCTGATTCCGTGGAGCTTGTGCTTAACGGAGTTATGGAACTATTGGATGTCAGGTGCTGAGATTTAGTTTTACCAAAAATGATTTAGATTAAATGGTTTTAAATTATAAAGTTCGGAAGGAAATCAATTATATTTTGATTTCCTTCCGAACTTTATTTACAATAGCAAGCATGTGACCGAAGTGATGCTACTCTAAAAGTGGACACGGAATGGTAGAAAAATTTCCCCTATATTAAAATATAAGGGAGATGCTCTACCAGGAAGGAGTCTACTTTAATTATGTCTAAACATCTAAATCCACTAGAGAAAGAGTTCCTTGTTAAGCAGTACAAAAGCAATCCAACAATCAAGATGAGTGATTTCTGCAGAGCTAATAATGTCTCTGATGCAGCACTCAGGAAATGGATCAAGCAGTATGATGAGGGCGGTATCGAAGGACTGGCAAGAGCTGATGCTGATATCAAGGAGATACTTCCTGAAGGAATTGACCGGACTGAAGAAGCCTATAAGAAGGAAATCCTTAAGCTTCGTATAGAAAATGAACGGCTTAAAAAAAACTATACTGTGAGGACGAACGAGGCTGGGAAACAGGAGTATGTTCGCTTAAAACCCAAGACTTCGAAATAGTGCAGCTCTTATCCAGAGACTATGATATCAAGGATATATGTGAACTGATGGGGGTCAGCAGATCTGGTTACTATAAGTGGAAGAACCGGAAAAAGTCTGAACGAGATATCAAAAGAGAAGAATTGATAGCTCTTGTAGACCTAGTCCATGCTGATCATAAAACACATGGATACAGATGGACAGCAGCTTTTATCAGACTTGAATACGGTTATAAATGCAGTGACAACTATGTCTATAAATGCTTCAGATTCCTTGGTATAAAGTCAGAAACAAAGCATCAGGTGCACTACAGGAAGCGCAAGGAAAAGGATAAGTTTCCTAATCTTATCTTCACTACCTGGGAGACAGTTGATCGTCCAAGACAAGTCATTGTATCTGATATGACAGCCTTTAAGTTCTGGTACTTTTATTTTGAGGTAACCTTTTATTTTGATGTTTTTACCAAGGAGATCCTGACCTATCGGGTGGGGGCAAGAAAAGGTGACAGAAATCAGTATATAGATGGTCTTGAGGATGTTAAAAGCCTTCTAAAAGGCCAGAAAGAGCCGGTTGTACTACATACAGACCAAGGCAGCGTTTATGCCTCAATGGCTTATAACGAAATCATAAAGGATACTGTCATAGTCAGATCAATGTCCAGGGCTGGAAAACCCACAGATAATCCAGTAAACGAGTCTATAAATGGCTGGATGAAGGAAGAACTGTATATGGATTTCAAGATAGATGAATGCAAAAGCAGGGATGAATTCATCACAACTCTCGATAAATATGTAAATTTCTACAATAAGCATCGTCCTTGTTATGCCATTGGTTATGATACTCCGGAAAACTATCGTAAGCGATTTTTTAAGGGCGAAATAGAGAAGAAAAATACATTTGAAAAAAGAGTCCTCTCAGAGGAACCAAAGTTTGTTCAGAAACGCCGTAAACAAGCGCATTCTGGGGACGTGTCTACTTTTGAAAAAGAAAAGGCATGAAAAATTTTCTGTGTGCCTACTTTTGAAAAAGAAAACTGTTCAAAAATGTGGCGTATGTCCACTTTTGAAAAAGAAAACAATTAAAAAACATTTTTCGTGTCCACTTTTCTTGACTGCTACAAAGCTGCGATTATTCACCGCAAATCTGTAAAGCATAGCAGCGCATATGCGTAAAACTATTTGGCACACAAGTGTTAAAACAAATTGCGCATAAATGTTAAATAGAGTATAATCAGCTTTGAGGTGATTTACATATGGATAATACAGAAAAGATATACCGCAATCGAATAACTGATTCTGCGCTAGAACTTAAACTAGAGGCTTTTGGCGCAACCTTGATTGTAGGCCCAAAAGGTTGTGGGAAGACGACAACTGCGAAGCATTTTGCAAATAGTTGCGTAGAATTTCAGGATGAGGATGCCAGAGAAAGGCTGTTATCCGTTGCTGAAAATATGCCTTCAAAGCTTCTGATTGGAGATAAGCCAAGACTGTTCGATGAATGGCAAGATGCTCCGAAGATTTGGGGGGCAATACGTAAAAATGTAGATGACACCGGATTAAAAGGTCAGTACATCCTCACCGGTTCGTCTTCTCAGAAAGTTGAAACGGCACATACCGGAACATTAAGGATTTCAACACTTCGTATGTTTCCTATGAGCCTATACGAGAGCGGTGAGTCATCCGGTACCGTTTCTATTATGGATCTTTTTGATGGAAAGGAAATCGAATGGGAAGAGTCTAAGCTAACGATTGATGATTTGATTTATGCTATCTGTCGTGGTGGGTGGCCACAAAGTATTGATGTTAAGAATAGAGAAGCGGCGCTTTCTATTGCATCCGATCTTTTTTATCAGACTTGTCATACTGATATTTCCAATATCAGCCATATTAAAAGAAATCCATTATGGGCGGAGCGGCTGTTAAGATCTTATTCAAGGAATATATGTACCTTGGCAGAGACAAAAACCATTTTTTCAGACACTTCATCAACAACGGAAATATCAAAGCCTACTTTCTATGATTATTTTCATGATCTTGAAGATTTATACATAATAGATGAACTTCCTGCATGGTGTCCCGCAATTCGTTCGAAAGAAGCAATTAGATCCGGGAATAAAAGAAATCTTGTAGACCCATCTATAGCTGTAGCAGCACTTGGTTTATCGCCTGACTATTTCAATACAGATTTCAAGACTTTGGGGTTTCTTTTTGAATCATTATGCATTAGAGATTTAAGGATTTATTCGTCCGGAATGAACGGAGAGGTTTCATATTATCATGACCGCTACGGGTTAGAAGCAGATGCAGTACTTCATCTTAAGGATGGCCGATATGCTTTGATAGAATTCAAACTTGGAAGCAAGGAAATTGATATGGGCGCCAAGCATCTGTGTGAGATAGAAAGACTTATCGCCGAATATAATAAAAAAGAAAAACAAGTTCCGCTTAGGTTACCGGATCTCAAGCTTGTCATAACTGCGACTGAATATGGTTATATGCGTGAAGATGGCGTATATGTTATTCCTATTGGATGTTTAAAAAATTAGTTATAATCATAATTATCCATGTAAAGTTGCCGGGGGCATTACGTGGTTTTGCAGCTGGATATAGTTATAGTATTTAGGGGGAATCTTTAAAATTTCCCCCATCTATGGTATCATTTTTCCTAGTAATTAACTGAAAATACTTATGTTGGGGAGGCATTGATGGCAAGCGTAAGTCTTAAAACAATTATTGATAAAATGAAGCTCACAAATCTTACACCGGAGCTTGATATCAAGAAGATCCGCATTATTCAGCCTGATATTAACAGGCCGGCGTTGCAGCTTGCAGGGTATTATGAACACTTCGAGGCAACCAGACTTCAGGTTATAGGTTTCGTAGAATATACATACATGGAATCTTTTTCTGATAAGGAAAAAGAGAAGATGTACAGAGAACTGCTTTCCTTTGATATACCGGGAGTTGTTTTCTGCAGGGACCTGGCTCCCGATCCTATCTTTTTGAAAATTGCGGTTGAGGAGAAAGTACCTGTCCTTATGACCAAGAAGTCCACCTCTGTTTTCATGGCGGAGATCATCAGGTGGCTTAATGTTAAACTTGCTCCTTGCATTTCAATTCACGGCGTACTTGTCGATGTTTACGGCGTAGGCGTTTTGATAACGGGTGAGAGCGGAATCGGTAAATCCGAGACAGCAATCGAGCTTATTAAAAGAGGACATCGTCTTGTATCGGATGACGCGGTTGAGCTTAGGCGTGTAAGTGAGGAGACTCTCATAGGAACATCGCCTGATATTACAAGGCATTTTATTGAGATGAGAGGTGTCGGAATCATAGACGTTAAAACGCTTTACGGTGTATCCAGCGTAAGAGAGACACAGACTATCGACCTTGTTATCAAGCTTGAAGAGTGGGACAAGGACAGAGAGTACGACAGATTCGGACTTGAGGAAGAGTACACTGAGTACCTTGGAAACAAGATAGTTTGTCACAGGATTCCTATCAGACCCGGCCGAAATCTTGCGGTAATCTGCGAGTCGGCAGCAGTTAACCACAGACAGAAACAGATGGGCTACAATGCTGCGCAGGAGCTCTACAACAGAGTTCAGAACTCACTTGCAAGAAGACGTTCGGACGACGATGATGACGACGAGGAATAATTGAAGAGGAATAATACAAAAGGAGACTATTAGAGGTAATGGGAAAATATGTATTTGGCGTAGATATCGGAGGAACAACTGCTAAGATCGGACTTCTTACAGAGGAAGGCGAGAAAGTTGAGCTTTGGGAGATACCTACCAGAAAAGAGAACAACGGAAGCAGCATTTTAAGTGATGTTGCAGAGTCTGTTAAGGCTAAGATCGCTGAGAAAAATCTTGCATCCGATGATGTAATCGGAATCGGACTTGGTGTTCCCGGTGCTGTAGATGCAGATGGCATGTGTCTTCAGGCCGTAAATCTTGGATGGTCCAAGCTCAATGTGGTAAAAGAGCTCGAATCACTCACGGGATTTAAGGTAAAAGCAGGAAACGACGCCAACGTTGCAGCTCTCGGTGAGCAGTGGAGAGGCGGCGGACAGGGACATCAGAACATGCTCCTTGTTACACTCGGAACAGGTGTAGGCGGCGGAATCATAAACGAAGGCAAGATCTTAACAGGAGCAACAGGTTCAGGCGGAGAGATCGGACACATCCATCTTGTTGATGATGAGCCTGAAGCATGCGGATGCGGCAATCACGGTTGCTTTGAGCAGTACGCAAGTGCTACCGGAGCAGTGAGAGTGTCTAAGAGAATTCTTGCAGAGGTGGCAGAAGACAGCGTTCTTCGCGGCAAAGATTTCGAGTGCAAGGACGTATTCGACGCAGCCAAGAAAGGTGACAAGGTTGCCGTTAAATGCGCTGAGAAGTACGGTTATTACCTCGGAAAAGGAATCGCGAGTGTTGCTACGGTTGTAAATCCTGAGATAATAGTTATCGGCGGCGGAGTTTCAAAAGCGGGAGAAATGCTCTTTGACCTCTTGATGCCTTCATTTAAAAAGTATGTATTTTCCGGTTGCAGCACAGCACAGTTTGCACTTGCAAAGCTTGGAAATGATGCGGGAGTCTTCGGCGCAGCAAGAATGCTTCTGTATTAAAAGGAGATTTTTTTGAATAACGATTTAGTAAATGCTCTGAGAGAAATTGTCTCAGAAGAAAATATCATATTAAATGAAAACATGAGCAGGCACACTACGTTTAGAACAGGTGGGCCTGCGAGCTTATTTATAAGCCCAAAAGATACAAAGCAGCTTTTGGAGGTTCTTAAGCGCCTCAGAGCTGAAGGTGCAGACTATTTTGTTCTCGGAAACGGAAGCAATCTTCTTGTATCAGATGAGGGATATGACGGAGTTGTCGTTTCACTTAAGAACTTTACGGATGTATCGGCAGAAAGTGACACGAGTATCAGGGCAGAGGCCGGCGCGCTTAATTCAGCCATAGCTTCTTTTGCCAGAGACAGGGAACTTACAGGTTTTGAGTTCGCTGCAGGAATCCCCGGAACTATCGGCGGTGCGATGGTTATGAACGCAGGTGCCTATGACGGTGAGATGAAGCAGGTTGTAAAAGAAGTTAATGCAATATCACCTGAAGGGGAGCTTGTTACGCTTTCCTGCGATGACATGGAATTTGGTTACAGAACCAGCTTTATTAAAGGCAAGAAATACATCGTTCTGTCTGTACTTATAGAACTTAATAAGGGACGTAAGGAAGATATTATGGAAAAGATGTCCGATCTTGCGCAGAGAAGGCGTGACAAACAGCCGCTTGAATATCCGAGTGCCGGATCGACATTTAAGAGACCCGAGGGGAATTTTGCGGGTAAGCTTATCCAGGACGCAGGACTTAGGGGCTATACCGTTGGCGGTGCGTGTGTGTCGGAGAAGCATTGTGGCTTTGTCATAAATAAAAACTCTGCGACATCGGCCGATATATACCAAGTAATTGATGATGTAAGGAAGAAAGTATACGAGTCCTATGGAGTATTGCTGGAGCCCGAAGTTATTATGCTTGGAAAGTTTTGAGCAGAGCACTTGACGAGGTTTTTTCGAGTCTAGTCGATTTGGAATGTGATTATGAGAGGTTTAAACCATGAGATTCGTAGTTGTTACGGGAATGAGCGGCGGTGGTAAATCGACCGCTATACATATGCTTGAGGATGCAGGTTTTTATTGCGTAGACAATCTTCCTGTATTTCTTATAGAGAAGTTTGCTGAGCTTGTCGCAGTACCGGATAACGGGATCAGCAAAGTCGTACTTGGAATTGACGCAAGAGCGGGCCAGAAGTTTGAAGAGGTTGCGGGAATCATCGACACTCTGAAAGAAAGAGGACTTCCCATTGAAGTTCTTTATATGGACGCAAGCGATGAAGTTCTTATAAAGAGATATAAAGAGACAAGACGTGTTCATCCGATGAATGTCAATGATATCGGAAATCGTATAGAGGACGGAATTGCCAAAGAGAGAGCGGTTCTTACGGAGGTAAAAAAGAGAGCGGATTATGTGATCGATTCTTCAAAGCTTCTTACAAGGGAACTTCGCGAAGAACTTGACCGCATCTTTGTAAGAAACGAAGAGTACAATTCTCTTATGGTGACGGTGCTTTCATTTGGTTTTAAATATGGAATTCCGTCGGACGCAGACCTTGTGTTTGATGTTAGGTTCCTGCCGAACCCTTTTTATATAGATGATCTCAAACATCAGACGGGAAATGACAAGCCGGTTCAGGACTATGTAAAAAGTTTTCCGGAATGCGGGCAGTTCTTGGATAAGCTGACGGATATGCTTGAATTCCTGATTCCCGGATATATCAAAGAAGGTAAGTATCAGCTTGTTGTTGCTATCGGATGTACCGGTGGCCAGCACAGAAGTGTAACAATCGCCAACGAACTGTATAACAGGTTGAAAGCCGGAGACGGTAAGTTTGGAATCAAGCTCTTACACAGAGATGTGAAGCAGGCAAGGTGAGATATGTCTTTTTCATCCGACGTAAAAGAAGAACTTGCAAAACGCATAGGTGCATCGAGGCATTGCAGGCTTGCGGAGATAGCAGCCATTGTTAACAGCACGGGCTATATTGAGCTAAAAAACGGTAAGCCGATAATGCTTTATTTGCAGCCGGATAATGAGGCTGTAATTAGAAAGTTCTTTACATTAATAAAAAAAGCATTTAATATAGGAACTAGCTTTTTGGAAGAATCCCCCGATATCAAGGTAAATGGGCGTGTTTACAGGCCTGTACTGGGAGAAGGGGAACTTCTTGAATCGTGTCTTAAGGCAATCAGGGTGATTGACGGTGACGGGAACCTCAGACCTTTCGGGGAAGGGGTGAGCCCGCTTATCACAGGAAAATCATGTTGTAAGAGAGCCTTCATTCGCGATTCTTTCTTGTGCATCGGTTCCATAAGCGATCCCAACAAGGGATATCATTTGGAATTTGTCTGTGACTATGAGAATCAGGCACTTAGGTTGCAGGAGATAATAGAGAGCTTTGATATTGAGGCAAGGATAGTCAGACGAAAGAAATATTTTGTTTTATATGTGAAGGAAGGCTCCGGTATTGTTGATCTTCTGAATATAATGGAAGCTCCGATCAGTCTTATGAATCTGGAGAATCTCAGGATTGTAAAAGAGATGAGAAATTCCATCAACAGGAGAGTCAATTGTGAAGTCGCCAATATAACAAAGACTGTTAATGCCGCGACTAAGCAAATAGAGGACATTACATATATCAGAGACTTTTATGGTTTTAATCGCTTGCAGGAGAGCTTGCGGGAGATGGCAGAGGTCAGGCTTGAACACCCTGATGCGACGCTTCTTGAATTGGGCAAGTATCTTGATCCGCCTGTAGGTAAGTCAGGAGTTAATCATCGGCTTAGGAAACTGAGCGAGCTTGCGGATAAGCTGAGATGAGGAGGGAATTATTATGTTGACAAAATCTATCGAGATTAAGTTGCCCAGAGGACTGGAGGCAAGACCTGTTGCTGAGCTTGTTCAGCTCGCAAGTAAGTACGAGAGTACTGTTCATATCGAGGCTCAGTCCAAGAAAGTTAATGCAAAGAGCATTATGGGAATGATGACACTTAGTCTGAACACAGGAGAAGAAGTAACAGTTATCGCAGAAGGAAGCGATGAAGAGTCGGCAGTTGCTGACATGGAGATGTTTCTTCACGGAAACAAGAAGAAATAAAACTCATTAATTAAAAAAAGCCCTTTTTTAAAGGGAGGATGCCGGGTAAGCTTCTCTTACCCGGCACATTATGAAAAAGTTTAATTGGTATTGTCTGTCTCAACTCATCTGACAATATTATAATAACAAGCAGGTATGTCCAAAAGATGATTTGAAGTAACCATTCTTTTAATGATTTGTAAACAAATTATGAACGCTCGCATTTATCGTAATGTGGGCGTTTTATGTATTATAATTATTTTCGGAGGAAAAGTTTGTGCTGAAGAAGGTTGCGTTTGTAATAGATGAAAAAAATCTGAAAAGCAGTGAGGTAACTGAAAGCTTAGAATCCGCAAGAGAATATATAAATCAATGTGGCATCGAAGCGGAGGTGTTCGGGGCACAGGATTTTTTCAAAGATAATAAGACTGATAAAGAAATGCTTGTCGTTGCCGACAGGAAAGAAAATACCGTAAAAGCGACGGAGCTTGGATTCTACGTGGTCGGAGTGGAGCATCCATTAAATAAGAACGAAGAATTTCCGGGTGTGAAATATATTTTTTCCGACATTGACGAAGTCGACTTGGATTCATTCGTGAAGGCTTATCAGAGATACGCGGGTGAGCCCTGGGAAGTGCTCACGACTTCAAGGCTCCTTGTGAGGGAAACGACGCTTGATGACGTGGACGAGTTCTATAAACTGTATAAAGATCCCGAGATGACCAGATATATGGAAGGCCTTTTTGAGAATCCCGAAGATGAAAAGAGATACCAGAAAGATTATATTGAGAAAGTATATGGCCTTATGGGCTTTGGCGTATGGACACTTGTAAGGCGCAAGGATAGCAGGGTTATCGGAAGAGTCGGCTACTCCGTAAGGAACGGGTTTGATGATATTGAACTTGGATTTCTTGTCGGAAAAGAGTTTCAGAGGCAGGGCTATGCTTATGAGGCGTGCAAGGCGGTTCTTGACTATGGCAGGGATATCCTTTTGTTTGATAAGGTTCAGACCCTTGTAAAAGCCGAGAATGAGATTTCCATTAATCTGTGCAAGAAACTGGGATTTAAGGTTTTGGATACGGTGTCTGTCGAGGAAGATATATACGGAAGAGAGTATGTCGGCGAGAAGATCGAGCCGGTCGGCGGACCCACCTATGGAGAATACGTGCGGCTGATGCTGAGATTTGGTGCTTAAATTTATTTGTGGCTTTTTTTGACGGCATCCTATACAATAGATTTGTAACAATAGAGATAAAAAATGGATAGGTACGAAGGGTAGAGAGCCCTTAACGAAGAGTGCCTATGGAGGTGAAATGAAAGAATTTTTAGACAGTTTTAAAATGGTGGCAGGGCTAATCGGAGGCCTTGCAATGTTTTTGTATGGGATGAACGTTATGAGCGGAGGTCTTACCAAGGCCGCAGGCGGAAGACTTGAGAGCGTACTTGCCAAAGTCACCAAACATCCTATAATCGCTTATTTATTCGGTGTCGGTGTCACCGCACTGGTTCAATCATCATCTGCATCTACCGTAATGGTAGTCGGTCTTGTTAATTCGGGAATTGTAACCCTTAAACAGGCGGTAAACGTTATCCTTGGTGCTAACCTTGGTACAACATTTACAGCATGGATTCTTACACTTAATAATCTGAACAGCACAAAGTATTTGTGGCTGGAACTCTTAAAGCCCAGGTCATTCACACCTTTCCTGGCTCTCATCGGTATCGGGCTTTACATGTTTTCAAAAAGTGAGAAAAAGAAAAATATCGGAACAATACTTCTTGGATTTTCTGTTTTGATGTTCGGTATGAGCAGTATGTCTGATGCGGTAGCTCCGCTTAAAGACAATGAAGGATTCAGAAGTCTTCTTATGAAGTTCAGCAATCCTTTGATTGGATTTTTGGTTGGAATATTCTTTACCATGCTTATTCAGAGTTCTGCCGGAACGATCGGTGTGCTGCAGGCGATATCCGGAAGTATACCTGTGTATTTCAATATAGCCATTCCTGTTGTAGTCGGAGCCGAGGTTGGTACATGTATTACAGCAATTCTGTCATCTTTTGGCGCTAATAAGAACGGTAAGAGAACAGCACTTATGCACTTGTATTTCAATATCATAAAAGCAGGGCTTTTTATGGTTATTTTCTATTCTTTAAATGCAGTGATGAATTTCTCGTTTATGCACCGGGAAGTCGGACTTGCGGGAATTCCGGGTGTGCATACGCTTGTTAATCTTGTTGCAACGCCTTTGATGCTTCCTTTCTCAGCAGTACTTGTAAATCTGGCGCTCAGCTCTATTCCTATAGACGAGAAGGAGAAAAAAGATCAGGAAGAGCAGCAGGGTATCAGAACTTTGGATCCTCTTTTCCTTGCAAATCCTCCTTTTGCGCTTGAACAGGCAAGACTTGCCGCGGTTGAGATGGCAAACTTTTCGAAGGATGCACTTGATAAGGCCATTGCACTTATCACGGATTACAAAGAGGAAGAGGCCCAGGAAGTTGACTATCTTGAGCGCAAGGTCGATCAGTACGAGGATCAGCTCGGAACTTACCTTATGAAGATAAACAATCATCATCTTGCCCCTGAAGACAGCCATACACTTACGATGCTTCTTCACTGCATAACCGACTATGAGAGAATAAGCGATCATGCTCTCAATATCATGCAGAAGGCTAAGGGCATGGCGGAGAACAGCAGAGAATTTACTCCAAAGGGCCAGATTGAGATGGATATATTTGCATCTGCGGTAAAAGAAATCGTGGATATGTCGATAAAAGCATTTGAAACACGCGATGTAGAGATAGCAAAGTCAATCGAACCTCTTGAGGAAGCCATTGACGGTATCCAGAAAGAAGTAAAGAGACGTCACGTAAGAAGACTTCGTAAGGGCAAGTGTACAATCGAGCAGGGCTTTGACCTTAGCGATATCGGAACGGACTATGAGCGTATTGCAGACCACTGCAGTAACATCGCTGTCGGTGTCATCGAAGTTCACGATGATGCTTATGATGCACACGAATATTTGGAAACACTCAAAGCGGACAAAAGAGAAGGCTTTGAGCAGGCAGTTGATTTTTACGAGAGAAAATATCAGCTTCCTTCTGTTAAGTTTTAATGCAGGAGTAGGATTTAGAAATGGAATTTCAGTACTTGGAAAAGAAGGCACAGGGCGAGTTCATTACGCGCTACGACCTTCATTACAAAACTGTTGACAACAAAGATAAAACATACGAGATGATCAGCAGAAACCCCAATCTCAAAGGATATGACGATATTCACAACAACAAGATCGATGCAGTTGTGCTTATCATGCACGATGAGACAGGTGAAAAGATACTTATAAACAAGGAGTTCAGACTTGCTGCGGGAGCATGGGTATACAATTTTCCGGCAGGTCTTATCGATCCCGGTGAAGTTCCGGAAGAGAGTGCAAGAAGAGAGCTCAAGGAAGAAACGGGACTTGATATAATCAGTATTGACGAGTGGATTGGCGAAAGTTACAGCGCAGTCGGTTTCTCAAATGAGAAGAACCTTTGCTGCGTAGGAAAGGCGACGGGAACTTTTCAGGAAAGCAGCTCCACACTGGAAGAGATAACTCCGGGATGGTATACCAAAAAAGAAGTAAGAGAACTGCTTAAGACTCAGCCTTTTGCCGCAAGGACGCAGGCGTATTGTTACTTATGGTCAAAAGAGTAATGAGAGTCGGTATTTGTTTATGAATGATAAAAAAGAAGTACAAAAAGGAATATATCAGGGCCAGAGTCAGGCTGAAGAGTTAAAAAAGGGAATCATTGGACTTAATATCTGTGAAGAATGTGGCGGATTATGTACGGCGAGTGTGCCGATCATCGAGGGACTTCCCGTAAATGCACAGGTAAGCCTTATGGAGCATTCTGTTCACGAGACTCTCAAGAAGAACAGTTATCTTTTCAGAGAAGGCGAACCCGTTGATTCTATATGCATTATAAGGAAAGGCAGAATTAAACTTTGCAGATATGATTCTTTGGGAAGAGAACAGATCATAACGATTCTTGCGGATCACGATATCATTTGGGAAGGTATGTTTTTGGATGGCAGTATTTATCCTTATTCTGCCGTATGCCTTACAAATGCTTCTATTTGCCAGATACACAGGGATGATTTCATTAAGGTTGTTGACGATCCTTCGGCAGCGATGAATATCATCATTCTTTTGAGCAAAAAACTCCACGACGCGAATGAGAGAAACATGCTTCTTTCCACAAAAGACCCGATGGCCAGGCTGGCGGGATTTTTGATGTACAGAGTTGACAGAAGCGTGGGCGATGACATAGTATTAAAGCTCGATGACATCGCTGCAAGCGTGAACCTTCGAACCGAGACTGTCAGCAGGAAACTCAGGGAGATGGAAAAGAGCGGGCTTATAGAGCGAGTCGGACATGCGAAGATAAGGGTGCTGGACAGAGATGCCCTTAGAGAAATATACATTTATCAGTAATGCTATCTTTTTAAGATATTTTATGAAACGGAGTAATAATGGTTAAAGGTGCAATTCATTCAATAGAAACATTCGGTTCCGTAGACGGACCGGGAATCAGATTTATCGTATTCCTCAAGGGGTGCAAATTAAGATGCAAATACTGTCATAATGCCGATACATGGGATCCCAATTCGGAAGATATGCGTACTCCCGATGAACTTCTTGATTTCGCTGAGAGATACAGAAGTTACTGGGGAGAGGAAGGCGGAATAACAGTCAGCGGAGGAGAGCCGCTTCTTCAGATAGACTTTTTGATCGAGCTGTTTAAGAAGGCCAAAGAGCGCGGAATAAACACGTGTATAGATACGGCGCTTCAGCCTTTTACGCGTGAGGAGCCTTTCTTTTCCAAATTTGAGGAACTGATGAAGTATACGGATCTTCTGCTTGTTGATATCAAGCACATCGACAGGGATGAGCATATAGAGCTCACGGGGCTTCCGAATGATAATATATTCGATGGATTTAGGTATCTGTCGGATATTTCCAAGCCCATATGGATCCGCCACGTACTCGTGCCCGGAATAACCGATGATGATGAATATCTCAAGAAGACAAGAGAGTTTATAGAGACACTTTCCAATGTGAAAAAAATCGAGGTTCTTCCCTATCATTCAATGGGACAGCATAAGTTTGAGACGCTTGGAATACCGTATAAGCTTGACGGTGTCAAATCTCCTTCAAAAGAGAGAGTTGATAACGCAATGAAAATTTTAAATGGGAAATAATTTCAGGAGAGCAGTTGCAGACAGCGACTGCTCTTTCGGCTTATTTTAATATTAATTTTAATAAAAATGTGAAAATTGATTACAATCAATGTTTGGTTGTGTAACAGGTGATATCATCAATCTCGAACAATACATATGATAATATTTTAACGAGGAGTACGTAAAATGAACGAAGCATGGCGCGGGTTTAAGGGAACCCACTGGTTGGATGACGTTAACGTAAGAGATTTCATCCAGAACAACTACACACCTTATGACGGAGATGAGAGCTTTTTGGCTGAGCCTACAGAAGCTACAGATAAGCTTTGGGGCAAGCTTCAGGAGCTCCAGAAACAGGAACGTGAAAAGGGCGGCGTTCTTGAGTGTGAGACAGAAGTTGTTTCTAGTCTTACAGCATATGGCCCCGGATATATTGATGAGTCTATGAAGGATCTTGAGCAGGTCGTTGGTCTTCAGACTGATAAGCCTCTTAAGAGAGCATTCATGCCTTTCGGTGGAATCAAGATGGCTGAAGAAGCTGCTGAGACATACGGATACAAGGTAAATGAGAAGTTCCACAAGATCTTCACAGAGTACCACAAGACTCACAACCAGGCAGTATTTGATGCTTACACACCTGAGATGAGAGCAGCAAGACACAGCCACATCGTAACAGGTCTTCCTGATACATACGGCCGTGGACGTATCGTAGGCGACTACAGAAGAGTAGCTCTTTACGGTATCGATTACCTCATCAAGAAGAAGATGGATGACTACAACAACTGTGGTGACGGAACAATGCTCGACCACATCATCCGTCAGAGAGAAGAAATCTCTGAGCAGGTTAGAGCTCTTAAGGGAATGAAGGAAATGGCAGCCGTTTACGGATTTGATATTTCTGCTCCCGCTAAGAACGCTAAGGAAGCTGTTCAGTGGCTTTACTTCGGATACCTTGCAGCTATCAAGACTCAGAACGGTGCTGCTATGTCAGTTGGACGTGTTTCAACATTCCTTGATATTTATATTGAAAGAGATATTAAAGAGGGAACTCTTACAGAGAAAGAGGCACAGGAACTTATCGACCACATGACAATGAAGTTCAGAATGGTTAAGTTCGCTCGTATTCCTTCATACAACAACCTCTTCTCAGGTGACCCTGTATGGGCTACACTTGAAGTTGGTGGACTTGGAATGGATGGTCGTCACATGGTTACAAAGAACGACTTCCGTTTCCTTCATACTCTTGAGAACATGGGGCCTTCACCTGAGCCTAACCTTACAGTGCTCTACACATCTAAGCTCCCTGAGACATTCAAGAAGTATGCTGCTAAGATTTCAGTTACAACATCTTCAATCCAGTACGAGAACGATGATGTTATGCGTCCTATCTGGGGCGATGACTACAGCATCTGCTGCTGCGTATCTGCTACACAGACAGGTAAAGAGATGCAGTTCTTCGGAGCAAGAGCTAACCTTGCTAAGTGCCTTCTTTACGCTATCAACGGTGGTAAGGATGAGAAGTTCCTTACAAAGGACGGCAAGCACATGCAGGTAGGTCCTGAGATGGCTCCTATCACAGCTGACGTACTTGATTATGATGAAGTTATGCACAAATATGACATCATGATGGATTGGCTTGCAGGACTCTATGTAAACATCCTCAACCTTATCCAGTACATGCATGATAAGTACTACTACGAAGCAGCTGAGATGGCTCTTATCGATACAGATGTAAGACGTACATTCGCTACAGGTATCGCTGGATTCTCACATGTTGTAGATTCACTTTCAGCTATCAAGTATGCTAAGGTTACAACTGTTCGTGATGAGTCAGGCCTTGTTGTTGATTACAAGGTAGAGGGAGACTTCCCTAGATACGGTAACGATGATGAGAGAGCAGACGAGATCGCTGTATGGCTTCTTAAGACATTCATGAAGAAGATCGAGAAGCACCACACATATCGTGATTCTGAGCCTACAACATCTATCCTTACAATCACATCTAACGTTGTTTATGGTAAGGCTACAGGTGCTACACCTGACGGAAGACCTGCATTCGCTTCATTCGCACCCGGTGCATCACCTTCATACGGTGCAGAGAAGACAGGACTTCTTGCTTCACTTAACTCTGTTGCTAAGATTCCTTACGAGTACGCTCTCGACGGAATTTCTAACACACAGACAATGAACCCTAACGCTCTTGGTCACGACGATGAGGAGAGATCAAACAAGCTTGTTAGCGTTCTTGACGGATACTTTGACCAGGGTGCTCACCACCTTAACGTTAACGTATTTGGTAAGGAGAAGCTCATCGATGCTATGGAGCATCCTGAGAAGCCTGAGTATGCTAACTTCACTATCCGTGTATCAGGATATGCTGTTAAGTTCATCAACCTTACTAAGGAGCAGCAGCTCGACGTTATCGCACGTACATGCCACGAGGCACTTTGATCTAAGATCGTGTGAAATAAATAATATATTTATAGAACAGCTCCATGACATCAGTCATGGAGCTGTTTAAGCAATATGATTTTGATAAGCTCATAAGAAAGATTTCTGAGCATTCTATTTAAAAAGACCTGAAAGCTGTTATTTAGCTTTCAGGTCTTTAAGCTTATCGGCATTTATCTTGCCTTCAGCAATAGTATTTTTTACCCATAATCGAAGGGCTTCGACAGTCATATCAATATTATCAAGCTGGTGCTGTATCTCGGCGAAATCTTGCAGCTCGTCGTCTGTGATTCGTCCGTCGGCTGTAATATCTATCAGACGAGCTTTCTGGTTGTCCAGAGAATTAAGTGCTGATAACATTCCAAGTACGATCTCGGATAATGAAGAAATCTTAACCTCAGGAACGTTCCCTTTTCCGATCCTGCATTCGTGAGTGCAGTAGTAGTTACAAAGTTCGGGCTTTTTGTAAGCTACGGCCATATCAGCTACATCTTCGGGCTGAACGGCTACTTTGTCGGTTTCTATTTTCTCAAGTTTACTGTCGCTTATCGTTCCTATAAGTTCGCTTGCCTGAGCTCTTGTAAGGCCGGCTTCTTCGCGTGATGTGAAATAGATGTTTTTATTCTCTTTTATGGATTTTTTCCCCATTGTTCCTCCGTACCTATGTTTACAAGTAAATTATCTGATTGTCAGCGAGACATCGCGCTAGGCCAATAATGCTGTTGCGATGTTCAAGAAAACAAGCAGCGACAATGCATCTACTATTGTGGTTATGAACGGGCTTGCCATAACTGCCGGGTCAAAACCGAAGCGTGATGCCAGCATAGGAAGAAAACAACCTACAAGTTTGGCAATAAGTACAACAACAAACAGTGTCAGGCAGACAACAAGTGAAGTGGTGATCGGAACGCCGTGTGCAAAGACAAGCAGTCTGATAAAGTTGGCAACGGCAAGGGTAAAACCGCAAAGAACCGCAACTCTTATTTCTTTCCAAACAATCTTAAACAAATCTTTGAACTCGATTTCTTTCAAAGATAATCCACGGATGATCGATACGCTTGCCTGTGAGCCTGCATTTCCGCCTGTGTCCATCAGCATTGGAATGTACGCGGTAAGTGCAAATGCTGTCAGAGCAGCTTCGTAGTGCGCGATAATCCCGCCTGTGAATGTTGCGCTGACCATAAGGAACAGCAGCCAGGGGATTCTGTTTCTGTAGGTTTCCAAAATGCCGACTTTCGGATAAGGCTTATCTGACGGCACGATAGCAGCCATCTTCTCGATATCCTCGGTAGCCTCTTCTTCCATGATGTCCACAACGTCATCGATTGTGATGATTCCGACCATTCTGGATTCGTTGTCTACAACGGGCATTGCCGTGAATCCATACTTCTGGAAGATTCGTGCAGCTTCCTCCTGGTCGGTCATCGTATTGATGCTGATGACATTGGTATTCATTATGTCTCCGATAATTTCATCGGGTTTTGTTATGAGAAGGTATCTAAGCGCAACCGTTCCTACAAGTATCTTCTGCCTTGATACAACGTAGCAGATGTTGATCGTTTCGGAATCTACGCCTTTTTTTCTGATTCTTTCTATAGCGTCATTGACCGTCATATCTTCGCGGAGGTCTACATACTCCACGGTCATGATACTTCCGGCTGAGTCTTCTGGATATCTTAACAGATGATTGATATCTGCTCTTGTCTCGGGGCTCGCATTGGCCAGAATGCGCTTTACTACACTGGCGGGCATCTCTTCCAAAAGGTCGGTAGCGTCATCCGCCATTAGGTTGTCAATAATATTGGAAGCTTCTCGATCTGACAGTGAACGGATGATATACTGCTGATCATCCAGTTCCAGGTCGGCAAATACATCCGCAGCCATATCCTTGGGGAGGATTCTGAACATCTTAAGTGAATCCTCATCTTCCATCTCGCCCATTGCAGCAGCTATATCTACTGTGTTCATTTCTGAGATGGTCTGGCGGAGCATGGTGTATTGCCTTGCTTCAAGAAGCTCTTTTAGGATCTCAACGATTGTTTTCTCTTCTTGTAATTCCATGATAATCTCCTTTTGCGTATGTGGTTTTTATGGTACTTCGACCGGGAGCAGGATCACTGCCACATCGATGTGAATCTGACTTCATAAAAACCACCACCTTTCCTTCGGGGATTATCCACTTACGTGAATCGAAAAGCTCAAGATATTGAGCATAATTGTTAAAATTTGCAGTCTGAACGACTGTGAACTGTAACGCAAATTTACTTTAACACAAAATGGTTGACTTGTGTATAGAAAGATTTGGATGAATTTCACAGTTGTCAGGATATCAAGAATGGGTTATCTTAATAGTGACTAAAAATAAGTGAAAGAGTTACTGTTGTGGGGGCGTATATGTAGATTTTGTGAGGGTAAGATGAAAAAGAAATTAACAGTTATGAGGCGTGTGGTTGTTGCGGTTTTGCTCTTGGTCTTTTTGACGGAAATGACAGAGCAAGAGGTTTGTGCGGTAGAAAACAAGGTCCGCGTTGAAGACGGAAATACTGCGGTAAACTTGGTGCTTCCCGAATACGGAACCTGTTTTATGGGAGGGAAGACCATTTATTCCGACGGAACCGGACGTCTCAGAAATACTTCTGAAGTTTCAAGGCTTATGGCCGGAAGCGGATATGACCTTTGGATTTCTGCAAACGAGGGCGAAATGTCGGTATCTGTTGAGAATTTTGATACCAAGGGAAAAGACCTTTATAACATGCCTGATGATGCAATCAAGAAATTCTTCGGAAATCTCGAAGACCAGATCCGTAACTCGATGAAGAATGAGGGTGTGAAGGTAAGCGAGATAACTACCGACATCGTTAAAAGCAATAAGAGCAAATATCTTCGCGTAAAAACAGTGGCTGAGCCGCCTTATTCCGAGGTGTATCAGTATTGTACCCTAAAACAGAACAAGATGATAACAATCAAACTTGTGTGCTACAACAAGATCAAAGACATCAATTCGTTCGCACTTAATCCCAATAGTATAGTACAGAATACGACAATTGAAAAAGTTGTAAAGTAAATATATCTTTTTGCCGATATACATTATATAATTAATGTACGAAGATCGGAGGTGGTCTTATGGGCAAAAAGTGTCTTATTGTAACTATTGTTATGGGCATGTTGCTTATTGTTTTCGGATATGGGAAAACAGAAGATGCCTGCCCCAGATCCGATGCGTCGGATGGAATTGGAATAGACCGAAAACCGGTGATTTATCTTTATCCGGAGGAGGACGGTACAGAGGTTTCTGTAACGCTGGATTATGACGGCAATCTCACCGAACTT